>Ga0224522_1000178_pt1 | contig 30069 bp, 23 predicted proteins | sample CFST25metaG_FD_182733 | JGI IMG/M metagenome (GOLD analysis project Ga0224522, IMG submission 182733) | Peat soil microbial communities from Stordalen Mire, Sweden - C.F.S.T25 | ecosystem: Environmental > Terrestrial > Soil > Wetlands > Peat | place: Sweden: Norrbotten County, Stordalen Mire...
GTATTAACACCTGCTGAAAAATTCATATCCAATAAGATGACATCATACTCTTCCTTATTAATACAACTGATGATCTGATTAGGATTTGATATACCTGTAACACTTTCAAATTCCGGTTCAAGTAACTGAATCAATGCCTTTAGAACCTGTTTGTGATCGTCAACAATCAACAATTTGCCACTCATTTTATGTATTTTAATACGACTATCAGGAATCAATAATAAAAAGTTAGAAATATTAGCAAAATGCATGAACTCAACCCCCCGGCCCCCTTCTCTTGCAAGCAAAAGAAGGGGGAGAGTGCCTTGATAGCCCCTCTTTGCGAAGCAGAGAGGGGTTGGGGTGAGTACATGAGAACAAAACGTGTAAATAATTTATTTTCAAGCTATTTGTAGTTTATTATTCATGATTGCCAATAGTCATATAAACTTCAAGCTATGCCTATATTTTGGACATTTAATGCCCTTATATTAGACAAATGTAGATATTATTATTTAAATTACATTCATTAAACAACTAAATTTCAGAGAGTAATAAATATAGGCACGGTAATTGAAAATTTCAATTGAAATTCTTAAATTGTAATTTATATGATTAAGAACTACCTAAAAATCGCCATCAGGAATATCAGAAGGTATTCGACGTATACGATTCTGAATATAAGTGGTATGGCGATCGGTATGGCAGCTGCAATCCTGATCCTGTTATGGGTCCAGAACGAATGGAGCTACGACAGAAATTTCAAAAATGCAAATGAACTTTTCCGTGTAATTGAAAATCAAAATCTTACTTCAGGAGGAAACTCCCTGATAGTGCCTGTTCCCGGAGCATTGGCTCCAGCATTGAAAGACGAATATCCTGAAATAATAAGAGCAGTAAGGTTTTGTCCTAATCCCTTGACTCTTCAAAAGAAAGGTGAATTCATAGAAGAGACTGTAATCTCGACGGATAAGGACTTCCTAAAAATGTTCGGTATCAGGTTTATCCGTGGTGATATAAACACAGCTTTAGATGATCCGCATAGTATTGTAATTACTGAAGAGACAGCAAAAAAGTATTTTGGTAACGAAGAAGCATTGGGCAAAACGCTGGCATCACGTGGCTTCAACGTAACTGTAACAGGGATTGTTAAGAGTATGCCTGAAAACAGCCATATCCAATTTAATATTTTGATCCCTGTTGAATGGTTATCCGGATTAGGAGGTCATACAGATGGTTGGAATGAGAGGTTTAATACTTACATTGAACTTAAAAAAGGGACAGAAAGTAAAATAGTTGAGACAAAAATTCATGACTTTATTAAGAAACATAATAAGGAATCGAATTCTGAGATTTTTCTTCAAAACATCAAAAAAGTTCATTTATATTCTTTAGGGAAATATTTTGCAGATAGCTATGGAACAGGTGATATTACTTATGTCCGGATTCTTAGCCTGATAGCTATTTTCATCCTTATTATTGCATGTATAAACTTTCTAAACCTTTCAACAGCACAATCAGTCAGGAGGGCCAGGGAAATAGGTGTACGAAAAGTATCGGGAGCTAATAAACAAAAAATAATCTTCCAATTTCTGGGAGAATCTCTTCTAATTGTATTGGTGGCCCATGTAATTGCAATGATTTTTGTTGAATTGCTTTTACCAGGCTTCAATAATCTTATAGGAAAACAATTGTCTGTAAACTATCAGAGTGCCGGTTTGTATATTGGATTATTCACCGTTGTATTATTTTGTGGTCTGCTAGCGGGCGTTTATCCTGCATTCTATCTTTCTTCTTTAAAACCATTGGATGTAATAAAGGGCATTGTTAATAAAAATCCTGGTAATGCCGGATTCAGAAGAATCCTCGTAATCTTTCAGTTCTCCCTCTCTATACTGCTTATTACATGCACATTAATTGTTGAAAATCAGCTTAAATATATACAGAACAAAAATCTTGGGTTCAACAAAGACAATATAGGTTATTTTATGTTCCCTACACGACCCTCAGATCCTAAACTAGAAACTTTAAAACAAGAACTAATCAGTAATCCAGATATACTTAGTGTGACAAGAGCAGGTAATCCTTTCTACAATGAGGGCACCAGGAATGGTTTTACCTGGGAGAGGAAAAGTGAAGGCGATGACGTATATTTTCATATGATTGGTGTTGATCCTGATTACGCCAGTACCTACAAACTTGAACTTAAGGAGGGGCGCTTCTTTTCTTCTGAATTTCAAACTGACAAAACAGCTATCGTTATAAATGAAGAAGCAGAAAAAATATTGGGTTTTAGTAATCCGGTTGGGGTTACAATTACTTCGTCCCGCGGATCCAAATTGAATATTATAGGAGTAGTAAAAGATTTTCACATTCAGTCGCTGCATCACAAAATTGGACCGGTTATTATGCAGATGGGTGAGTCGAACAATTTCTATATCAGAATGAAACCTGACAAAATAGTTCCTGTTGTTGAATCTGTAAAAAAGACTTTTAAAGCGTTTGACCCTGGGTTACCTATCGATTTTCACTTCCTTGACGACGATTATGATAACCTTTACCGTACCGAAAAAAGAATAGGTAAAATATTTGGCTATTTCTCTCTCCTAGCAATCATCATTTCATGTCTCGGACTTATAGGTTTATCGTTATTTATGACAGAGCGCAGGACAAAAGAAATAGGGATAAGGAAAATAAACGGTGCAAAGTCCATTGAAATATTTTACTTGCTGTCAGGAGAATATATAATATGGGTAATGATCTCAATTATTATAGCCTGCCCGATTGCCTGGTATGCCATGAATAAATGGTTGCAAAACTTTGCCTACAGGATAAGCATAGGTTGGTGGATATTTGCATTGGCAGGTGTTATTGCTTTGCTAATTGCACTACTGACAATAAGCTACCAATCATATAGGGCTGCGAGTAAAAATCCTATCGAAGCGCTTAGGTATGAGTAGGCAACCCCACAATCCCGCTTTGCATTACTTGTTATATGAAAAACTTGTAACAATGACAAAGGTTAACCTTCGAGATATATTAAAAGTCTCCCATCTGGGGGATTTAGGGGTCTGTCATAAGGTGTGAGGCGCGAGGCACTTTAGTCCAGAGTATTAGATATAGATAAAATTTTTAATTTTATTGTGTTTTTCAGACCCTAGGTCAATATGCGAAAAACTAAATTAGTTAACATTAAATTCTTTATCCTCATTGCATTCGCTTCGGGATTGCTTATAGGATGTGTAAACACTCAAGGAACCCTGAAAATAAGTGGTAAAGTTTTAGATGAAAGCACAAAAAAGGGAATTCCCTGGAAAAATATAATTGTTCAGGGAGTAGTAGATAGCGTTAATAAATCAGAACCAATCGAAGTTGGTCAATTCTCAACTGACAGCGCAGGTTGTTTCACATATACATTGAAAAAAATTAAAGGCGCCTATAATTACAATTTTTGTTTCATCGGTAATTCTGATTATCCTGTCACAATTGAAAAATTAACTCTCTTCGACCTTAAAAGAAATGCAAAATATTTATTCTTTTCAATAAGCAAATTAGTAGATCTTACTATAAAAATAAGTAGAAAAAGCAGAACACCTGTTTGCGATACCCTGCATCTGATCTGGGTATCGAATGGGATTTTTGGTTTGTCTCTATATCCATATAAAATATATAATTATGGAAGAACAAATAACTCCTTTGGGATTACTTCAGGCGGAGACTTATGGTGGATAGGTGGAAATGTAAATTCTACAATAGCGACTAAAGTTTTTGCAGACAAGAAGACAGAATTAAATTGGGAGCTGTACCGAAACGGACAGAGAAAGGAATTCACAGACACAATAACATGCAAAAAAAATTTTGCAAACATTGTTTATTTTACCTATTGAGGGAATAGAACGTATTGGCCGTAAACCCGGATAAGCGTATCTGCCAGCCCGAAAATATTATGTGCCGGGTTTACTGCACTTCATTCTTCGGGATCTTCTTCAAAACCAAGAAACGGGATATCATCGTCGGGGTCTTTGTCGAATGGGCCAATACCCGGAGGATTAATAGGAAGGTTTCCCGGACTAGGGATATCATTATCGTCATCTGAATTCATTTTTCTGAAAAATTAGACAATAATCTATAGATCAATAGTATAAACACAAGGTTCTCAAGTTTGTATCAACAGTATTTTCCGTTTACCAGATACAATTTCTGATAAAGATCTGCTTTGCAATCAATTCATTGTCAATTGGGATCATTTCCGATTCTGATTATCCTGACTTCTAACTTCCTTATAGAATACTCTCTTCAAAAAATTCTTCAAATCTCAGTATGCGCTTGTTGTTTTCCTTATTGAACAGCAGATGCTCAAAATCTTTAGTTTTGGATTTCAGGTCAGTATACTTAAGACGCTTTTTAACTTCAGTCTTTAACTCAACTGCATTCTTAATGCCAATCCTCTTTGCAAGGAAGTTATAATCAGGCTTCGTTTGACCCAGAAGAAACATCAGGTCGTAAAAATCACGGCCCTTTCCTCTTTCTAAAAGGGCTGTAGCTTTCATTGCACATAAAACAGCGTCAGAAGGTACGGGGAATGGAAAGTAAAAACCACAGCCTTTGATATTTTTTATTTCCGGAGTATAGGTTACACCCTGATCCTGAGCTTCTATTTTTAAAAGGAACCTTTCATCCCTGTGTCCTGAAAGCCCTACATCAAAAAGGAACTTAGGAAAGTAAATGTTTCTTCTGAATGCTGTCAGTTTCGGACTCTCCTTGTCCTTAGATTCTACTTTATATCCATTTCTTTTAAGGAAATGCATGACATCATCACTCATTTGCAGGAACTCCTCTTTGTTTATCTCCTTACAGTCAAAGTCAAGATCTTCTGAGAATCTGTCTATTCCCTTTACCAGGCGAAGGTTGGTGCCGCCAATGAAAATAAGCTTACGGATGTATTGTGTCGTTGACAGATAGTCAAGAATTAACAACTGAATATATTCCTTCATCATGCTTTTGCCAAGAAGTGCATTATTCCTAATCTGCTCCGGGAAATAGTTCTTTATTAAGTTCAGATCTACCATATAGTTATTCCTAAAGGTTATGTACTTTCCTCAGCATCTCGATGCGATTGCTGAGTGCTTTGCTGCCAATACGGTCAGAGAATTCCGTTAATCTTTCTGCATTAAAGTCATCCTCCATATAAGATTCATCGAGTCGCAGCTCTTCAAGGTCACGTTCTGTATTATAAAATGGATAAAGATAGAGCAAGTCTATTAATGCCTTTTCCGGTGTGGCGAACATTATCCGTCTGCTGCCTTCCATCTCCCTCAGATCATATCCGAACATCATGTCAGGTTTGATATTTTTATATGAATACTCACCGAAATCATTACTGAAGATTATTGTCTTCAAAGTTGTCACGCTTGTTATCTGAGGTACAGCCTCGGGGATAATCCCATAAAATGACAAAGCTGTATGTAATGATATGTAAGAGGGCTTGTATATTATGTTGGCAAAATAAAGTGCAAATTCCGTTGACTCCCTGTATTCAGGGAAGGCATAATAACCCTGCCGTAGCCGGATTAGGTAACCCTGCCTTACCCAGCGTCCCAGATTGTTCCTGTTAAACTCAGGATACGATGCATACACCTGGTTTGTGGTAAAGTATGCCAGGGATAGAAACCTATTTCTAAATTCAATGAAATTCATTTTATTTCTATTATGCATCAAATATAGTGCATTACAGAAACAAAAACAAAATCCTTACTCTTTTTCTCATACCCCATCTATCACTCACCTACTTCCGCTGAAGCGGAATCTCCCTCCGCTACTAATATAAATAAGATTCCCTTGTAAATTAACAACCTACAAGGGTTTTTTATTTGTCCAGTGTCTGAATTAGTGTCTCAAAATCGGAAACAATTTTTTAATTAAGATTTGTGGGTTTTAATAAAATACTCTTCTAACCCTGACTCAGCAAATTACAAGGCCTTTTAAATCAAATATTTACAAGGTCATTTTCATTAGTAGTATAAAAACCATCAACTTCTTATCTGTTTTGGAAATTTTTATTTGATTCTTTTTCTATGGTGACAACGCTTCATATTTGTCTTTTATCTGGTTGAGATATAATATTTTCTTAAATTTGCAACAAATTAAACTAGATACGACACAACACAATATACTACATATCACACAACACAATAAACTAGATATCACACAACACAATAAACTAGATATAGATTAGGAGCTCAAGGAGTATTATTAATAAAGTGGAGGATTAAAGGTGCCAACACCAGCAGAGAAGCTAGCAGAATCACTTGAAGAATTAAGAAAGATTCAAAGTGAAGATGGGATTACTGCAATTCAAGCCAGCAGTCTTTCCCGGACACATCGTGAAAGACTGCTTGAGAATGGATTCATTCAAGAAGTTATTAAAGGTTGGTATATTCCCTGTCGTCCAGGCACTAAACCTGGAGATACAACTTCTTGGTATACTAATTTCTGGAAATTCTGTTCGGATTATCTAAATAACAGATTTTCTGGCAGATGGTGTTTATCCCCAGAGCAATCTATATCCATACATTCAGGAAATTGGACAGTCCCAAAACAGCTTCTCGTAAGGTCTCCAAAAGCAAATAATAATCTGACAAATCTGCTTCATGGAACTTCAATCTTGGAAATAACATTAAAGATACCTCAGAAAAATGATATATATGTTAAAAATGGTGTCAATATTTATTCATTGACAATGGCACTTATTTCATGCTCAGAGAGCTTCTATGTACAATCTCCGAGTGATATCCGAGCTGCTTTATTATTGATTAAAGATTCATCAGAAATCCTAAATCCACTTCTAGATGGTGGACATTCTTTAATTGCCGGAAGACTAGCCGGAGCTTTTAGAAATATTAAAAGATCAAAAATTGCAGACGATATAATCAATACTATGAAGTCAGCTGGATACGATGTACGTGAAAAGGATCCATTTGATGATAAACTTCCGATAATATTGTCCGAAAGAGATAAATCTGCTGTTGCTCTCCGTATAAAACTTATGTGGCAACAGATGAGGAATATTGTAATTGAGAACTTCCCTGAAGCTCTAGGTTCAGCAAAGGATATTTCAGAATATTTAAAAAAAGTTGAGGATATCTATAAGCTTGATGCATATAATTCGTTATCAATCGAAGGATACAATGTTTCAGTTGAACTAATAGAAAAAGTAAGAAATGGGAATTGGGATCCAATTGGTTCAAAAGAGGATATTGAACATAAAAATGCCCTTGCTGCCAGAGGATACTGGCAAGCTTTTCAGAAAGTAAAAGAAAGTATCCGGAAGATTCTTACAGGCCAAAACCCAGGAGCAATAATCTATAGTGACCATGGTTCATGGTTTCGGGAATTGTTTGCACCAGGCGTTACCGCAGGGATTTTAAAACCTTCTGATCTTGCAGGGTATAGAAATAATGATGTTTTTATCAGTCAGTCACGTCATGTTCCACCAGATCCAGATTCAGTCCGTGATGCAATGCCAACGCTATTTGAACTACTTGAGGAAGAAACTGAACCTTCTGTAAAGGCTGTGCTTGGACATTTCTTTTTTGTATATATTCATCCATACTCGGACGGAAATGGCAGGATTGCAAGGTTTTTAATGAATACAATGCTTGCATCCGGAGGTTATCCATGGACGGTAATTCCTGTAGATAAAAGAGAGAATTACATGGCTGCCCTTGAAAAGGCTAGTGTAGATCAAGATATTAGTGTTTTTGCTGCTTTTATTGCCAATCTTACTAAAGAACAAATGAAGAAAGAGTCTTCCTTTAATATGAGGAATTCTTAATTCTCACCCCGACTGAGTAAATCAAATGGCCTTGTAAATCTGATATTTACGAAGCCATTTTCATTAGTAGCACAAAATGTAATACAAAAAATATGTCTAATTGCCTTGTTTAACCTAATTATCGAGCAAGAAGGAAGAATGATTCCAAGCTTAAAATTAAAATAATTTCAAGCAGGGCATTACGAATGAAGGTGATGATGAAATAATTAAACAGTTAGAAGAATGAAATGTAACAAAATATACACCCCATTTCTGTTTCGTTGTTGTTTCTTAGTATAGATCTAGCAATGAGGGTGGAATAACTCTAACAGTCATGAAAGTGGTAGCTTTTATCATCAAATCCATCAACAATTGTAAATTTTAAGGTTATGGAGCATTGATTATTAATGTTTTGCAATTTATGGTTCTGGTGCTATAAAAACCAAATTCCTTAGTTTTATTAGAATTATTTCAAAAAACTTGACTCGTTTTTATAAAAAGTATAAATTAGTCATACGTTTATTGATTGTCAATGTTTTAGCACTTTAAAATATTTTCATCATGAGACTACCTGTCCTATGGCATTATGCAGACAAGTTGAAACTCTATAGTTAAAATATTCTAATATATGTCATCATGCATGGATTATTAATAAGACGCCCCTGGATTGATCTTATATTATCAGGTAAGAAAACATGGGAAATAAGAGGTGCCAATACAGAAATTAGAGGCACTATCGCACTAATTGAAAGCGGATCAAAAAATATTGTTGGAGTTGCAAAACTAATCGATGTACATGGTCCACTTGACAAAGGGAATTTTAGTGATTCCCAAGATTTACACCTCGCAACACCAGAAGAACTTTCAGCTGATTTGCCTTATGCAGAAACTTATGGTTGGGAATTAATAGATGCTGAGCCACTTTTAGAACCAATACCCTATGAACATCCATTAGGGGCAATTACCTGGGTTAAACTTAAAGATATAAATGAACAAAATCTTCTTTCTGTAAACAAAATCTATAAAATCCCTAGTCAATCTCTCAAGGATGAGTTTATTAAATCTATTGAATCTGACTTAAATTACTTAAATCAAAAATTTAAAATTAAAGACAAAACTAACTCTTCAAATAATGAAATATCTATAACAACCAAACTTCATTCCTATAGAGATCGTGGTGAAATTGAAACTATTTATAGTAGAATAAGAAATAGGTTTTTACTTTCAGATAAGGATTTCATAAATACAATGGAAGACAAGTTCAATATTCTTGAATATTTCGCAAATGGCGATCAAATTTCTGTAGATAAAATTAAACCTGAGATTCGAGAATGCAAAACTCAAAAAGAAAAGGATATCTATAAATATTGCCGATATTTAGAAGAAGTCCCAAATACCGGAGGAGTTGGAAGAAGAATCTCAGCAATAATTTATGATACTGGTCAAAAGAAAGAATTCATTATTGGGGTACTTGGTTTATCAAGTACGGGGTATACTTTAAGATGTCGAGATGATTTCTTTGGTTGGAATCGAAAATCAATTGATTCATTCAATTTACTTAAGGAAAGAAAGGATGACGGTTTAAGAAAAATAATGCAACTATCAGTATGCTCTGCTGTCCCACCTTATAATTATTTATATGCTGGCAAGTTAATCGCACTTCTCTCACTTTCTGATCCAATACAACAAATCTATAAAACCAAATATAAACAAGATTTGCTTGCATTAGTTACTACAGGTGTTTTTGGAGATCACAGCGCATTATTCAATAGGATCCAAATTAATAAAGTAATAAAGAATGAGAAGGGCGAAAGGAATGAATTATTTAAAAAAATTGGTAATACATCAGAATATTCAAACCTGATCTTAAGCAATAAGACTAAAGAAATAGCTAAAGAAATCCTTAAGAATACTATTACATATACTCGTACTGTAAAAAATCCAAACAAAAATTTCAGCTCAAATAATGAATTAATTAGGGCGATTAAAATATGTGGATTAAATAAAGAAATTCTTGAACTAAATCGAAAATCAGTTTACATTGGAGCTTTAAATAACAAAAATCTTAACATCATTAAAGGAGACCCGCTCCAACCCTCAATTAATTTATCAGTTGACCAGGCTTTTAATTATTGGAAAAATGACTTCTTATTTAAGAAATACCGAATAAATACGGAGAAACAAAAACAATTCACCTCATTTAATAAGAACCAATTAAGTATTAATGATCAATTAAAGTTATTTATATGAAGACAATTTTGGGTAATAATTTCTGGATCATTTTTGATACTTGTACTAGGATAGAATACTACCAAGATGTTCACAATCTCCTCTGCCTACCTTCTGGTTCAATTTTAAGGTACAACTATAACAAGAAGTATTTTGAAGAGATAAGTTTAGCCTTTTCTACCAAAGGTGATTATCCTAAAGACGTTTTATTATTATATGGTCAATTCACTAAGTATGAAAAGGGATCTTCAAATGACATTTTTAGATCATTTAAGGAATCTAAGCAAGATTACTTTATAATTCCAACTAGAATTGCGTCCTTGAAAGGCATTCAAAATATTAATGAAGAAATATATCTGGATATAGAACTTGGCAATTATCCAAGTATCCTAGATTCAGTTAAGGTAACCAAAATAATTGATAGTATTAAAAATACTGTCCCTTTCTGTAACCCATCAAAATATGTTTTGATTTCTAATTGCAAAGATGAATTTTATTATTTAAAATCGAACGGTTCAAATAAAGACAACTGGGCAACAATAATAAACAAATTTCAAGACAATAATAATCAATTCCATGAGGATTCTTTTTGGAGATTAGAAGGACCTTTTAATGATAGAGGTAAACTCATCAAGCCATCCTATTCATATACTAAAGAAGGGGAGTTTAAAAACAATTATCAACATTTTTATACAATTAATGAAGGTGTCGGTTTTTATTTTCAACTATATAATTATGAACCAAAAAGTAATATTAAGTCAGATACATACAAAGAAAAAATTGCATCTAGGGATGATATTGAAAAGTACATTAGAAAGATAAAAATTGATGACGCTAAATCTCCAGTTATTAGTTTCCTAAAACAAATCGAATTAAGACAATACTTTATATCAAAAATTAAGTTTCAAAAAAACTATAATTCTGATTTTCAAACCAAAGAAGGGGCATGTTATTTTTCTACTAATGGTCAGATAGATGAATGGCCAATTGGACCTAATTTTTATATTTATTTTAAATCAAAAAAGAGAGTAATAAATATAATTATTGGATTAGCTTCAATCCTTACATCAGTTGGGTTTGCAATTTTTTCATCAGAAATAGTTAAAACTGATCCGACTTATGGAATTATTAATGGTTTAATAGCCGCGTCTTTATTTATTTTAGCAAGCCTTTTACTTTATAATCAAATTAAAGTAAAGCCATAATTTATAAATTTTTACCCCCATTCAGCTCCCTTAAAATTAAAAACCCTTGATTTACTAGGGCTTATTTATTCATTCCGAGGTCGGTGGTGGCTTCGAACCATATAAAATATCTTTTATTACCTGTTAAATCAGATTGGCTACAATAAGGGACTGAATAAAATCTTGGTATTTTCCACCTATTTATTTGATTATGTGTTTGTTATAAAATCTATCCTCTTCTATCACCCTCCTAAAAACAAAATACCGCAGATCACAGATCTTGCGGGATTTGCAATTAAAGTTATAGTGCTATTTCAACCAAACTCAAACAGAGGCAAGTCAGAAAAAAAGAGTAATTTTATACAACATTTAAGTTGCTATCAAAATAGTTCATTTTGAGGTTGTTAGCGATTTAAAGCTTAGATATGAAGAATTAATGAGACACTGATTATATGTTTCAAGAAAAAGACTTTGAAGACATAATCTGTAAATATCCAGAACTTATTGAGGAGGGATTGACGTTTTTAGGACGGCAAGTGACTCTATATGGTCGAAGAATGGATGTATTATTTGAAGACAAGTTCAAAAATAAACTCATAATTGAGTTAAAGAATGGACCTATTAAAGATGAACATATCGGACAGATACTTTCATATGAAGGCATGCTATTATCCGCTGAAGATCCTACAATTAGAGTAATGTTAGTTGGCAACAGAGTACCACCTAATATCAAAAGAAGTCTTGATCATCACGGAATTGCATGGAGAGAGATCACACATTCTTGGATGAAAGAATTTCTGCTGGACCGAAAAGATGAATCATTCCTTGAAATATTTGAATTCGAGGATCCATTAAGTAGAATGAAAACCTTTAAAGAAAATGATGGACAAATTCAGAAAGACTTAATAAAGCTTTCATCAACAATAATTTATGAGCAAATAAAAAATGTATTAAATGATAAAGTTGGGAGTATTGTAACTTCCTCACAGGTAAGAGATGAATTATCAAAAAAATATGGCACTAATGCTAGTAGTATTATATTATCAGATTACTGTTACAACAGAATCAATTTAGGTATAAAATTCAATAAGTACATTTTTGAATACCTTGGTCGAGATACTTATAAATATCTTGGTGAGGATTATCCTTATACAGGTCTAATTTATGCTAAGCCAATCGGCCAAAATAAAGAACATATTGTTGGTGAATGGAATAAAGGAGAGTTAGTTATGAATGAAATTCCAAATGATTGGATTGGTTTGGACCAGTCAAAATATTTATTGGAACAGATTTTTAATAATCAGAAAGCATTGGACTCTGTAAAAATGATGGCACTTGGCTTTCATAATGAGCTCATTCAACAATTGCATAAAAGAAAACTGATATGGAGTGCCAGAACTCATATACGAGGCATAACCTATTTTTGCACAAATAATAAAGCTTTTCTATTTTATAATATTAACCAGGAATATATAATGATTAAATTCTTTACTGGGAATAAAAATATTGAAGGCTTGAAAAAAGGTAATTGGGTAAACAAGGATGATAAATTATCAACCGAACCATTTAAAATTGTTGATAATAAATCTATCAATGAAGCAGTTAAGTTCGCAATGAAAGCTTATGAAATATCTGCAAACTGGTCTGGACTTGGTTAGCTAAAAGAGTAATTCAGCTTTGGGAAATCTATTGTAGATGAAATAATTCAATTCTAAAACAAGGAGGAATGTTAAAAAATCAATAAAGTTAAAATATATCTAATGGCAATTTATAAACTCAGTGATGAAAAGATTGTGAAATTGTACACAACAACTTTCGCTAAGGAAAAAATCAACGAAGCAACAGATTTACAGAAATTTATTGTAAATTCAATAGAGGTAATAGATCCAAATCTCTTTGTAATATCAACTGAGTTTTGTGATTGGGAGGATAGCAAGCGAAGAATAGACATTCTTTGCATCGACAAGGATGCTGATTTCGTAGTAATTGAAATCAAACGTACAGATGAAGGCGGCCACATGGAGTTGCAAGCTATAAGATATTCTGCAATGATTTCAAACATGACTTTTGATAAGACTGTCGAGGTTTATAAAAAATACTTAGAAAGAAATAATCTTTTTTGTGATAATGCAAGTCAAGCAATATTGGATTTTTTGAATTGGGATGAAGAAGTTGAAGATGATTTTGGCCAAGACGTTAAGATTATACTTGTTTCAGCTGACTTTTCAAAAGAGATAACAACATCTGTACTGTGGTTAAATGAAAGAGAGTTAGATATAAGATGTATAAGAATCAAACCTCAAAAAGATAATGAAGAATTGTTTTTTGACATACAACAAATCATTCCACTTCCTGAAACTGCAGACTACCAAGTAAAAATTAAAGAAAAAGCTACAGAGGAAAGAAATCTCAGACGCGAAAACAAGAGAGCAAGATCCATAATATCCAGACTATTTGAACTTGAAAGATTGAAAGTGGGAGACAAAGTTTATCTTTTACCCGCTATTGTACAAAGAAATGACAGAATCAATTCCTGTGCACAAATAGTAAATTTAAATCAAAACTGTTTAAAGCGTGAGAATGATGACCGACTTTATTCTTTCAGTAAATTAAGAAAAATAATTGTAAATGAGCTACAATTAGAAAATGTCAGAGCAAACTGGGGATTCTCTATTAAGAGAGACTGGATTATTGAGGATGGAAGGAATTTATCTCAGCTTTTAGGTGAAAATTGATAAGTATAAAAATGAATCTGCCTTTCCATAAAGAATTACCCATCAATTTATTGGCAGCTTGTTTCAATAATACTTCAGCTACATATAAGTATTATTGGTTTTTGTCGATCCTACAATCTATAGAGGGTGGCAATAAAACAATTCGAAAAAGAGATTTGTTTGCTCGAATGATCTCAAACGCATGGTATACTGTTAATTACTTTCATATTTCATTTGGAAAACAAGACAGACTTCAAAGGGCAATTGAGATAGTTAAGAGCTGTGAACCTCTCATGATTGATGATAAAAGAGATAAAATTTTTAATCAACTTATAAATACAAATAACAAGAATTCATTAAATCAACTTCAGTACTTTAATAACCAAGTTCCGCACTGGTTTCTGAGTCCATGGTTTCCACATATGAACAGAAACGATATCTATATTGCTTCTCAAGGATTTAAAAACCAGTGTTTATATTCTTTGACTGAAGATACGATTGTGATTAATGAAGAATGGGTTAGTTATCTTAATCAAAACCTTAAAGTACTTAAAGACTTTTGTTACTGGAATCTTGTTATTTTCTTACAAGCTAAGAATCCCAATGTGCCTGACATTCCAAACAAACTTATAAAGCCAGCGTTAAGAAATAGCTTAAATAACCAGAGAAAGAATTTTTGGGATATTGTAGTCAAAGAACTTGGTTCTGTTGATTGTATATACACTGGTAAGAAATTAACTGTTGGAAACTATGCGGTCGAACATTTTATTCCATATTCTTTTGTATCACATGACTTAATCTGGAACTTAATACCTGCAGATAGATCATTCAATAGCTCCAAAAGTGACAAATTACCTGCCCTAGATAAATACTTTAATCCATTCTATTCAATACAAAAATCTGCCATTGATATAATAAAAGAAAAGACTCCAGGTAATAAATATTTGGAAGATTACTTAACAATATTCCCTGATCTTGATGAAATTAAAACCTTGCCAGATTCTTTTACTATGACGAAATTTAAGGAAAGAATTCAACCCTTAATTACAATTGCTTCGAATAATGGTTTTGAATTTTTACAATAATCATGAATGAAAAGTTTTGAAGAAATACCAGAAGATAAAATTCTATTTAGAGGAAAATCTTTTTTTATCATGCAGGATTCATTCCCAGTCTCACCAGGACATCTGCTAATTATATCCAATAGTAAAAAAGAAAATTACTTTGAACTCAACAAACAAGAAGTTGAGGAACTTAATAACATGATTCATAAATGCAAATTAATAATTGAGAAAGATTATAAACCAGACGGCTATAATATAGGAATGAATTGCGGTGAAGCGGCAGGTCAGACCGTTATTCAGTTTCATTGTCATGTAATACCAAGGTATTCTGGCGATATGAAAAATCCCAAAGGTGGAGTAAGACATTGTATTGAAGGTAAAGGATATTATTGAAAATCAAGTGTAATTATATAATTCTGAAATCCTTATTTATTCTTTATGGATGATCAAATCAGGTTGGCAGCATTTGAATGGTTAGAGAAACAAACTACTATATATGGTGATGTTTTAGCTCGAGAACTTTTAGCCAATGGATTTTATTTCAATGGGGAGAGAATTACCCTTTTAGGACCTCAGGGAATCTGGAAACCGAAAACCATGGCTTATCCATTATCTATTACTACTATTCAAGGAGGTTCATACGAAGATATTAATACTCCTGATGGATTTCTTAAATACAAATACCGTGGTACTGATCCAAATCATCCTGATAATAAAGGTTTGCGAAGCTTAATATCGCTTAAAATACCTTTAATTTACTTTCTTTCAATAGTGAAGGGTAAATACCTTGTAACTTGGCCTGTGTACATAATTAATGATAACATAAAAGATTTGGTTTTTACCATAGCTGTTGATGATGTTAAGTCTGTCAAAAAAGAATATGTACAAGTTGGTGAGAATGCTACCTATTACAGACGGTCATACTTAACATCAACAATTCAAACAAGAGTTCATCAACGATCATTTAGGGAAAGAGTTTTACTTGCCTATCAGAATCATTGTGCCTTATGTAATCTTAAGCATGTCGAATTGCTTGATGCCGCACATATTATTGCCGATAAAGAAGATATCGGCGATCCAATAATTCCAAATGGATTAGCTTTATGCAAAATTCATCATGCTGCATTTGATAACAACTTTATCGGTATAAATTCGGATTATATTATTAAGATTAGAACAGACCTCCTTACTGAGATTGATGGTCTAATGCTTAGGTATGGAATCCAATCACTTAACAACGCTAAGCTTATATTGCCTTCTAATAAAATACATTGGCCTGATAAAGAACGACTTGAAAGAAGATATTTGGACTTCCTAAAAGCAGGATGAAATTGATATAGGGTAACGATTTATAGAGCGGAATCGTCATAACTTTGAAATATCAGGCAATTTATTAGTCGATAAAAATATAATTTGACTCAATAATTCACTCCACTCGTATTCTTTATTTCATGTTAGATCCTGTTATAAATTGACCAAACAATTGGTTTTACTAGTGCATAATTTCTTATTCCTATCTTTATACTTAAAATATTTTCTTGGATCGTTATAAATAACAACTTGAGAGATTCAATTTTTATAGGACATGCCGCACCTGAGGATAGTGAATTTACATTATGGCTTCAATCTAAACTTAAGAATGAAGGTTATAATTGTGAATGCGACCTTTCTTTACTGATTGGAGGTGAGGCCGATTACTGGAAAAATTTACAGGACTTTCTTGAGAATAGAACGATTAAATATCTTTTAGTTATTTCAAAAATAACATTTAATAAAAGCGGTGTACTTGATGAATGGGAACATTGTAAGAGTATTGAAAAACAAAATAATTTAAGTGACTTCATTATACCAGTTATAATTGATAATGCTTCCTATAGTGCTCGCATAGGGTTAAATAGAAAAAATGTCATCTCATTTGAAGAAAACTGGGCAACGGGATTGAAACGAATACTTAAAAAACTAACATTTGACAAAGTCCATAAAGAGCAACCTAATATTAATTCTATAAATGCTTGGTATGAGAATGTATATACAAATTGGTCGGGTATCAATAAGAATGAAAATGACTTATTCTATTCTAATTGGTTGAAAATTCCTGAGATTCCTGAAGAAATTTTCTTTTATAAATTCTTAAACGAAGAACAAGCTAACGCAATTTTAATAAATAATCAGATTCATCCAGCGTATAGACATGGGAATGTTATTGTGACATTTCAAAAATCTTTAGATTATCATTTAGCAGATAAAGGTTTCGATGTTATACCTTCAGAGAAATTCAATAAAAATACAGCTGATGCTTTTATGCGGTATGAAAGTACTGAATTTCCAACATATCTTGATTTTAGAAGACTTCTAGTAAGATTATTAAAAGCATGTTTGGAAAAATATTTACTGGATAAGAACCTTTTAAAATATGATTTATCGAACTCATCATGCTTCTATTTTGAGAACAAATCTGATGATAAGTTCAAAGGTAAGTTCCAATTAAATGATAAATCTAAAAGCATAGGAGTTACAGGAAAATATTATAATTCCTTCTGGCACTATGCGATAAGTTTCAAACCTCTGCTACATCCTCAACTTTGCTATAGTATCCGAAACCATATCATATTTACAGAGAACGGAATTGATGCGTGGGCAGATGCAAAACAAATGCATAAGGCAAGAAGAGATAAGGGAAAAAACATGCGAAACAAAGAGTGGAGAGATCAATTACTTTCCTTCTTATCCTTGCTTTCAAATACAGAAAATGGAGATATTACAATGCAAGTATCAGAAGATGAGAATATAACATTATCCAGCACTCCAGTTTTATTTAATGCAAGTTTTAGTTATATAGAGCCTAATGATGAAGAACGATTAATTCCAATCGATAATTTTCTTGATGAAGAAGATTATTATTTGGAAGAAGATGAAATTATTATAGATGAATGAATTGAAGCATATTAAGGAACCCTTTTTGCTCTTTAATTACAATCAAAAAGTTACCGACCCGAGGGATGGATTGACCTTATTTGGCCCATTTAATAAAAATAAGATTAACAATTTCTCAATCGGTATTATTGGTACAAAAGATGGAATAATTAAAATGAAAAAATGGATTGAAAAATTTTTAAAACCTATTATTCCTTTAAAGAAAGATGTTGCAAAGCCCTTTTATCCTGGTTTTGAATCAATTTTTGGCATTACAATTAATTTAAATTCTACTGTTTCAATTGAGATAAATGAAAATAAATTAAAAGAGTATTATAGATACTCAGACTCTCATGTTAGGGTTGCTTATATGGTTAATTTATATGTTGATTCCCTCGTTGAATATAAAACTGATGATGATAGACCCCCAGTAAATCTATGGTTTGTAATAATCCCTGATGAGGTTTACATTCATGGAAGAATGAAGTCTAAAGCACTAGGTGAACCAATAAAAATTGGTATTAAGAATAAATTTGACAGAGAAAATAAAGGCCTATTTGATGAAATAGACCCCAATTTTGTTAAGCTTAGAGAATCTTACCTATATGATAACCATTTTCATAATCAGTTAAAACTAAAATTACTAAAACATGAAATTCTTACCCAAATAATAAGAGAATCCACAATAGCTTACAATGAGTACCCATATTTAAATGTAAAAGGTAAACCCAAAAGAGATCTATCTAAGATGGAATCAGATATAGCATGGAATATCGCAACTTCTGTTTATTACAAAATAGGCGGACTTCCGTGGAAGCTTGGTAGTATTAGAAAAAATGTCTGTTATATTGGTTTAGTCTTTAAAATTGATGAAAGACAAAAGAAAAGTAAGTTTGCATGTTGTGCTGCTCAAATGTTTCTAGATAGTGGAGATGGCATGGTTTTTAAAGGGGCAATCGGCCCTTGGTATAATGAAGCTTCAAGAGAGTACCACTTGTCTAAAGATGCTGCATTTGACCTACTCAATAAAGCCATTAGATCATTTCAAAAATCAAATGATGAAAACATCCCAAAAGAGATATTTATTCATGGTAAAACTCAATATAACGATGAGGAATGGGAAGGCTTTTGTGAGGCAGTGAAGGATTTAGATGTCTCTCTTATTGGTGTTACAATTAAGGATGAAAAAGTTTTTAAACTGTACAGAAATAAAAATTTTCCAATTTTGAGAGGCAGTTATTATGTAAAAGATTCAAATAATGCATTTTTATGGTCTAAGGGTTTTATACCTAGATTGCAGCAACCGTTAGGAATGGAAACGCCTAATCCATTAACAATTAAGATAATCAGAGGAAAGGGGAATATTAATATAGAGGTTGTTTGTCGGGATATTTTAGCGTTGACAAAGTTAAACTACAATTCTTGTCGCTTTTGTGATGGCATTCCTGTCACTTTGAAATTCGCTAATGTTATTGGTGACATTTTAACTGCAGGTGTTATAGATACTTTAAAGCCTGCCCTACCTTTTAGATATTACATCTAGCTCTAAATTGATTGATAAATAGGTAAATAAAGATATTATTGGGCTCATCCATCCCTTAGCTGTGAGGCAAGTTTGCAGCGCTCACTTCGATCCTAAACCAAAAGTTGCTAAATCAGCCCACCAGCTAGTCCCACTTTGACTGTTAGAATGGGACTTGAGAAAAAATTAATGTCAATTTAGACTCATATGGTAGAATTCACTTGTGTATTTGCTTGATTACGTGTATGTTACAAAATCCGTCACCACTTCCGTCAACAAGAAATTAAAAAACCCCTGTAAATCATTGATCTACAGGGATCTGCAATTTAGGGATGTGGTGCCACCAGTAATAGAATACATAATTGTGAGTCTATCAAGTAAGGGTAAAAACAGATTATCTTATTACATAAGAGACAATTTAATTCTCAGGTCTCCATTCGTTCTCTGAAATACTCTTCTGTGTTCTTATCAGTGAAATAAACATAGCACCCTTTCATACCCCTGGTAAGAAGTGTCCTATAAATGTTTTTAACGTGCTTTTCGAAATTGTCAATGCTTCTTTTCAACATCGGGTCTTTGGTGGCAGTTATATCTGCAGATAATTTTCCGGAAGTCTTGTCCACACACAAATCATTACCGATAATTACCCCAATATAATCGAATTCAAATCCCTGGGCAGTATAAATACAACCTACCTGTTTAATTCCTTCCGGGCGATATGCCCATTCGTACCATTTTACATAACCCTTTGGTATTGAGGTTATCTTATCATGTGTCTCCCAGGGCATTGCAAAATCCCCGATTTTCACATCTTTAACAAGTTCACCATTACTGTCTGTTTTACTACTCCATGGCCAGCAGAAACCGGCAACCATCCTAGCAGAGTTTGGTTTCTCTTTCTCCTTTTCAGTAAGGATCTCCATTATCTCCTGCGGGGATGAAAAAATTCTGAAGTCAAACTGGTCATCCTTCCTGAAAATCCTCTCTTCTTCAGTGTATCCGAGAACCGATTCGAGCCATAACAGATAGTCATTCGAACCCATGCACCTGTATTGAGTTTCCAGGGTAACCTCATGAATACCTGCATCGTATTTTGCTGCAGCCTCTCTTATCAGGTCAGAACTTCCTACTTCTGATGAACGCACATTCTGCCTGTCATCGATGAAGAATACAGTTGTTTTCGCACACCTTACCAGCTGCTCCATCTGTGGCATGTCAGAGCGGTCCTCAGGTTTTGTGTACTGATGGTTACTGTTCTTTTCGATCCTGTGTGCTTCATCAATAAGAAGTATATCAAATTCATTTTCCTTTGTCCTGCTGGGTATGAAACGATAGAGATTTGAGAACATTATTTCACCACCTCTCCCAACAAGTTTCTGCAATCCGGATGTGAACGGTTTTGATTTACAGCCGTACAAAACATTCTTTTTTTTTAATGCTGCTTCAGCAAGAATATTTAAAGCGATAACCGATTTCCCTGTACCAGGTCCGCCATGAACAATTATTACTGATTTTTCATTCTTTTTTGCTGACATCCTGTACCTTGCCCAGATGAGATTCTTGGCAACAAGCTGCTCATTAAGCAATGAGAACACAACATCATTCTTAATTATCCTGTGCACATTTTCCAGAAGTTTCTTTGAAGGATGCAGACGGCTCTGCATAAAACGATTGAATATCTCAAACCCGGAACCGTTTTCTAGAAGTTCTCTGATCCGGATCCCAAGTAACTTTGTGTCTTCTTTAGTAAATAGAGGATACTCTGCTATCAGATCTCTGTAAACCGGACTGTGAAGTCCCTTTCCGTCTGTTCTGGAGTAATTATGGCAATAGGCACAACTGAACAGTGAGAGAGTCGGTTCTTTCTCAAACTCCTCAACAAAACCCTGCATATAATTGTGATAACCCTTTACCTGCTGTGAAGGATGAGGGACAATTCTTTCCCTGCCACCGGTATATGTCTCAACAAAGTTACCCTCCTCAGCCAATGCCTTTACATTTGACCACTGTTTGAGTTCAATAAGTACAACATTCGAGATATTGTCTGACCCTTTTCCAAAAAGCAGGCAATCCAGGCGACTCTGGTTATACGGTACTTCATATTCCAGGGCAACAAACGTGTCGTGAATTTTCCCCAATTCCAGCAGGTCACGAACCCTCGAAAGACTATTCTGCCATGATACAAACTCCGGAACTCCAGGATCCTTACCAAGTCTTGCCTTATAGTTCTCCGACATGATATCGGAAATTGTGTTTTCCCTGACATCATCAATAAATCTGTCGGAAGGAGCCTGGTAGATCAGCATTAGTTATAGTTCGTTGTATTTCTTTGCAGTACCCTTCGACTTCTCTACAGGGTATTTCTCATTATTCTTCTGGATCTTTTCAAGAACTATCTCCTTAACATCAAAGCCATGCTTTCCTGCCAGTAAAAAACTGAAAGCAAGGATATCAGCAAGTTCCTCTTTCAGTTTATTCCTGTCAACAAGTTCAGATTCCTCAGTCGTTTTCCAAAGAAAGAGTTCATTCAACTCAGCTGCCTCAATTGAGATTGCCAGAGCAAGGTCCTTAGTATTATGAAACTGTTCCCAGTGCCGGGCATCACGGAATTTAACAAGTTCGTCTATAAGTATTTGAATGTCATTCATTGTTTTAAGATTGGTAGCACTAAGGTAGTGAAAATGTGATTATGATATAATAATAGAACAAATGGGGGACAACATAAATTTATAACAAACCGCCTTGTTTTATAAAGTTTTATAATTGTCTGCAGTCATTACATCTCCTATTTAAGAACTAATACATAAAAATTTGATTCTGCTAAAAATAAGATGGACTTTTCTTGTTCACACAGAACTATTGATTTAACTTTTCTCTTTTATTTAAAGATTCACATTTATTAATTTATTAAAAAACCAAAAGGATGATCAAAAAATCTGGAAACAGACTAATAAAAGGAAATTTTTTTGATGATCTTTTAAAAGGTCAATTGAGAAATCTATTGTCTATTGTACATCAAGACCAGACACTTGATCTGCAAATCAGACAAAACCAGGTACATATCTATTACAGAGGAGGAAAGATACTTGATATTAAACCTCAAGGACCACAGGATTACATTTTCAAGTTCGATTGGAATTATTTTCAGGATCCAAATAATAAAAGTATTCCTGTTATAAAAAGTATATTAGATTTATCCTCCCCGGATTTTTTGGTCTTTTTTCCTATCGCAAAACAAGCAATGGACACGTTTCTTTCTAAAAAGAAATCTGAAGAGCGGGAATTTCAACAATTAGTTGTCAGAACAAATAATTATTCAAGTCTTGCAAATTCAACTGATTACTTCATCGCAGACATTGAATATGCACATTTAAGCTCAAGATTTGATTTAATTGTTATAGAATGGAAGTCAGAGGCAACTTTGAGAAAGCTGCAAGGTAATTACAAACCTAAACTAATGATCATTGAAATGAAATTTGGAGATGGTGCCTTAGGAGGAAAATCAGGTCTGAATAAACATCATCAGGACATATTAAGCTTCATTAGTAATAAAACCCTTAGTCAAAATTTTATTCTTGAGATGGAAAATCTTTTCATGCAAAAAATACAGCTAGGTCTTATTCCAAGTTTGAGACATAAAAAAGACCTGATAAAACCAATAAAATTTGATGACCATATTGAAACAGGTTATTTAATTGCAGATCACGATCCTGCAAGCAAACGTTTGATCAATGAACTGATAATTCTCAAAGATGAACACGCAAAATTTCTTACTGCCAACTTTACAGGTTATGGCCTTTACAAAGAGAATGTATTCGATCTGGTAACATTTAAAGACAGGTTCAATCTGAAAATCTCATGATATTCAGAATCCATCGGGGGACCCACGAGATAGGAGGTACATGTGTTGAAATTCAGACTGACATAACCAGGATCATAATTGACTTTGGCATGCCCTTAGTGGACAGTGATGGGAGCGAATTTGATTTTAAAAAATACAAAGATCTTTCAATTAGTGAGCTTATAAAAAAGAAGGTACTTCCTGACATTAATGGTATTTATAAAGATAGCGAAGAATTGTTAGACGCTGTCCTTATTTCTCATCCCCATCAGGATCATTATGGATTTGTCAACTATATTCATGAGGATCTCAAATATTTTCTTGGTGAAGCTGCATTTGGAATAATTAATACTTCTAACTTATTTACCGGTAAAGACCTGTGGTTTAAGAATCATAGCTTTTTTAAGAAGGAATTACCTTTTAGTATTGGTGATATAACAGTTACACCTTACTGGATGGACCATTCAGCTTTTGACTCATATGCATTTTTAATTGAATCGGATGGAAAGAAGATCTTTTATTCAGGAGATTTCAGAGGACATGGGAGAAAAAGTAAAGCCTTTCACTGGTTTCTTCATCATGCTCCCAAAGATATCCAATATCTCTTATTGGAAGGGACTATGATCGGCCGCAGTTTCTCTGATGAAAAAACAGAGAATGAGATACTGTATGAATTTGAGAAAATATTAAGTGGAGACCAGGTTAATCTGGTTTACACATCAGGGCAAAATATTGATAGATTGGTTAGTATCTATAAAGCATGTAACAAGGTTCATAAGACCCTGGTGATTGATCCATATATAGCCAGCATTTTAAAGGAGGCTTCAAAAACATCAAGTATTCATCATCCATCCGATAAGTTTAAGAATATCAAAGTACTATTTCCTCGCTTTCTGACAGGAAGGATGCTTAAGACTCCATACAAAAATCTTATTTACAAATTCAAGAGTTTCAAGATTACTGCAGATCAGATTAATAAAGACCCAGGCAAATATGTTTTGGTTGTTAGGCCTTCAATGAAATTTGATCTTGATAAAATGCCTGGGATTAATGGAGGTAATTTTATTTATTCTTTATGGGATGGTTATTTAAAGAAAAGTCCAACAAAAGAATTTGTTGACTATCTGCAGAACCGTAATTTCATCCTACATAAAGTACATACAAGTGGTCATGCTGATATCAATACATTGAAACAAATGGTCAAAGCTATTAATCCCAAATATATTGTCCCGATTCATACTTTTCATGGAAGTGACTATAAGGATATTTTTAAAACACCTGTTGTAGAGCTTGCTGATGGCGAGGATAGATACCTTGAGTAAGGAATTTATTGGAATCGATTATAATTGGGGTACTATATTATACTACCACTCGAATTATTAACTTTATGAAGAAAATCAAAGACTCCATTCAATATTCAGCATCTGATCTTATTAATCACTTAGGATGTAAACATCTAACAGAATTAGACCGACAAACTGTTTTAGGAATAATTAATCCCCCTGATTGGATCAACCCTGCTTTAGCTTTAATCCAACAAAAAGGGATTGAACACGAACTTGTTTATGTTACACATATGTTTCATGGTAAATGCTGCGCCTTTGCCCATAACACCCTTTGTGTTGCATCCATGAGCTATGGCATCATCCTTAGTTTTTATTATTTCGTCAGACAAGTTAAAATGTACATTCATAATATACGAGGAATCTTCAATTCTTCTTTAGTTACTCGGTTTGGTATCATTAAATCTCACAGTTAATGCAATTCTTTCAAGAAAGTCCTGGACTGTTATAATATTCTCTTTAGACTGACAGACTGCCTTTATTTCGTATAGGACACTTGAATAATCACCTTTCATAAAATAATACATAATGGAGTAGGTTGAGTCATCAATGCAAGAGATTTTATAACGAAGATATTTATCATTAAGATTTTTAATACCGGAATCCACCAACCTGTAATTCTCAGCAGGATCAACACCCAACACTGCAACATGTTTTAGAGTTTTATTAAAGGCAGAATCAATGGGGGTTCCTTCTTTCAAATCATAAGCAGAAACAGAAAATAGCGAATTTCCGAATGTAAAGGGGACAAGGGCAATAAAATTTATGGTCGGGTTAATTTCCATCAACGTTTTTCCCAATTCTTCATTTGTAACATTTTTACAGTCTTTTGGCAGACCAAATCCAAATCCATTACCATCTATATAAGTAGTATAGCTTGAATCATGTTTTATTGTGGAAGAGTTCCTGCAACTATAATATATAAACAGATTTATAGCAATGATGACAACTACCAGACTATTGAGAAATAGTCTCTTACAAGTGGTGTAACCATCAAAAAACTTAATTCTGCTCATTTTTAGCGATCTCCAAATTTGTTAGTTAAATCATTATTATGACATTCTTCCCGATCAGATCATTTTTATTTAATTTTATAAAGTTAAATAAATCGGTGCAAAAGTATTTGTATACAACAATTTATTTATAACCTTTTAATAATTAACTTGTTTAGTATAGATTTAGCAGTTTACAGACTGCAAATTCTTAATTACATTATTTAATCATCAGAAGTGGAAAGAATGTTCACATTTGCTATTCTTCTCGGATTTGTAATCCCGTCGATTATCCCGGCTAACGATGATAAGTGGCAGCCTCTCGCTCCGGGAATGGATGTTCAGATCTTAAATGCAAGAATACCGGGCTCTGATGGGGACTCAAAAATAACTGTTGTTCGAATTGATCCAAAGCTCTGGGAATTAGTATTCATAGGAATAAGTCAAACTGGAGAAACATCAGGAAAGACTGCCCGTGAATGGTGCAAGAGCTATAAGCTCACTGCTGCCATAAACGCTGGGATGTTTGATACTAACAACAAGACTCATGTTGGGTACCTTAGGTATAGGGAGCATGTAAACAATGGTCAGGTAAATAATTATAAATCCATTATCGCATTCGACCCCTGCAAAGAGAAAGAACTTCAGACCTTTCAGATTTTCGACCTTGATGAGACTGGAGTTAGCATAAAATCTATTCTAAATGACTATAACTCGGCAATTCAGAACATGAGATTAATAAAAAAACCTGGTACAAATGTGTGGAATCAGCAGGACAGGAAATGGAGTGAAGCTGCTATAGGGGAAGACAATGCTGGTCGAATTCTTTTCATTTTCTCCCGGTCACAATTTTCAATGCATGATCTTAATGAGGAATTATTGAAATCTGGTATTGGGATTGTCGCCGCTCAACATTTGGAAGGGGGGCCTGAAGCACAACTTTACCTTCATGTCGGTAATGTGGAACTTGATCTGTTTGGAAGCTACGAAACATCCTTCAAGGAGGACAATGGAAATGAAACGCCCTGGCCTATACCAAATATTTTAGGGATACGACCAAAACCTACCATTACTAAATAGTGATTAAAATTTACTTCGTTCAGAAAAGACCTAAGTTAATAATCGTTTTTAAGGTTCACATTACTTGGGTATTTTCTGACAGAGCTAAAACTGTACAGCGTGAATTAATTAAACTTTAAAAGTAGATTTATCATCAATACTGGCATAATATTTGTAATTATTTAAACATTAATCACATTTTTATAATTCACAGTTTAACTTAATTCCAATCTCCATGACATGATCCTAATCCTCTGCTGAAACAATTTTTATGAGGACAAGGATACTGTGTCTTAACGGTATAGGAAGTCCTGAGAGGATTAGGTATGCCTACAATAAGGCACAGGAGATCAAAGGCAACCTTATCAGCTTTTTAAATAAAGTACTCTCCGGTACCTCCGATTTTTCAGATATAAAAGGGATCAGCAAGGATTATTTTGCAGATTTTCTCATTGGTAAAAAGACTTTACCCCGGAAGTTTATTCATTTCTTTCTTGATCTGATTTCTATTGAGGATCATCCATTGCCACCACGCTCTTCTTTGAATGATCTGTACGAAACCTTTCGTCAGGATACTGATTTTATCATTCTTCTTAAGAAACAGTATTGTACCAGTGATATTATTATTGGCAATGAAGCTTTTTGGTGTACATTTTATAAAGAAATCAAAGCCAGTAGCCAAGAAAATGTCCGCAACATTTTTTCCATTCTGTCCATTCTAAGCAAAGCTAACCACTGCAAAATCTGGAATAATTTTTCAGCTGAAATTATTTGGCAAAAGGCATTTGAGGTTTATGGAATGAATAATTCTACTATAGATCGGATTGGTCAATGGATGCATTTTCTAAATGAATTCAAAGAAAACACGGATATATGTCTCTGCCTTCTGGAAAATAAAACTGCAATTAATCCTTTAAATAGGAAAACGGAAAAACTACTTATAAGGTTATTGCCGATTTTATTTTTTAATGGTTATTCAGATTTCAATGGATTAATTCGTTTTTTAAATTCAAATTCTGTAAGTGACCCGCGTGATATAGCAATTACATCAGGTTTTATTCACTTTTTAATTAATTTATTTGTGAAAAGCCCGGATGATTTAATTGCGATTATTAAATTATTTATTGAGACTCAAAATTATTTTCGCCGTTTTATTTTATTAGAAAAATCTAAGTCAAAAATAAATTATTTAAAGAGTCTGATTATTAAAGTAATTCAAATAAAGAAGGAAATTCCTGATAAAGATTCAAAACTTTTCAATAGAGAATTATTAACAACCATTTACATTATATCCCAGAATAAGGATAAGGTTGTATATTCAGAGAAAGACATAAAAAAACAACTTGATAAATACTATGGTGATTTTCATGAAAAACTGTTTATCGGATTCTTTGTAAAGTATGAAGTTCCCTGGTACTTTGTCAGAAACCTGCTTACTTTATCAAATAATGAAATAAAAATTCTTTTCAATCTGTTGGCAGGAAAGAACTTTGAATCTCTAATTGATCCTGAATTTCCTGTAACTCATAAAGATGTACACGTTTTTATGAATTTTGACAGATATAGCGTAAGAGTAAGTGATACTTTCATTCATACCGGTTTGTTCTGGGCGAAATTCGTAAATTTCAAGTTCCATCAAAATATTCTTAATGCTCTGAAGCAATATCTCACATATAATCTGCCTATCAGACAATTCATCGACAATTATAATTTCTGGATGGATGTCTTTAAATTTATCAAAAAACACGAATTATTGATCCAACAAGCACAAATTGGCCCTTTGCTTGATTATATCACTTATCAACGGTTCCGAGTCAATGCTGGTGCTAATTTTCAAATAAATAGAGTCTCATTTAACAGGGTTCTTATTGATATGGAAGAATGGCACATTAATTTGAGAAGACAGAGAAATTTCGATCAGACTGAAAACATAACAAGTTGGGAAGGTACCACCATTAATGACTTTGTCTATAAAACAAATTCTCTAGTATATTCTATTATTCAATTGAAGTCAAAAGAAGATTTATTTACTGAAGGCAAAGAAATGAAAAATTGCGTTTTCGGTTATTTGAGATCTTGTATTACAGGATATTGCAGTATCTGGTCTTTAAGGGAAGAAAGAGAAGGAATAACCAAACGATTAGCCACGATTGAACTTCAAAACAGTACCATTGTTCAGGTTAGAAAAAAAACCAATATTTTACCAGGAAATCTTGAGAAAACAAAAATTCACATTTGGGCAAAAGAAGAAGGATTGAAAGAGAGATACTTAATCTAAACTATCAACAATAAAACTTACGTCAAAACCACATTTGTATTCATTGGACTCCGGATCATAATATGCCCAAACGAATTTTCCATATAAATTCGCTGCTGCGTAGCAATAGTTCTTCATATATTCCTAGTCCAGCCATTCTATTTCTGCTGACCATGGTTCTAAAAGAAGCGTTGATTCTATTTCAGTTCTTATGGAATCGAACTCCCCAAAATTCTTCGATCATTTCAGAAGATTATGTATTATGCTAATATTCAAAATTATGTTACTGAAATATAAGCTCAACAAAACTATTAATTCTATTTTATCACCACTATAGGTTCATAGAGTTAATCAGGTCATAGAAATTCCACTAAATAATAATCTTATAAATAAGGTTGTCCAGATCAAAATCAAATCTGCTTAACCTGGTATAAACTCTTATATGTCTTTATATCAATTAATTAAACAGACAATTGTTTAATATGGCATTATTATAGTATTATCTAATATAAAAAGATACGTACAACTACTATGAAAACACTTCTTCTGAATAGGCTAATGCACGGATATGAAGAACTTGAACCGGTAATCCTTGGACTCATGGCAATGGATAAGAGTTTTATTCTTATTGGAAGGCATGGAACAGGAAAAACCAAACTGGCAAAATCTCTTTCTCGTGGATTTGGTGAAAGTTCCTTCGTTTTTTACGATGCGACTAAGGACGACCTTATTTCAATTGCCGGAATTCCCGATCCGGAGTCAATAAAAATAGGAAAATTGCGGTTTATTGGACATGAAAGAAGTATATGGGATAAAACAGTAATTGTTGTTGATGAAATTACCAGGGCTTCAAAAGAAAACCAAAACCTGTGGCTTGAAATACTTGAGGAACGAACTTGTTTTGGAATTCCATTAAAATATCGTTCAATAATCGCAACAGCAAATCCTGAATCATATGCGGCTGCTTTCCAGTTGGATGAAGCCCTTCTTGATCGCTTTTATGCAGTTATCCCTGTTCCAGAGATGCAATCAGGTATAAATTCTTACGATATTAAAAAGATGGTAAATCTTTCCATGAAGATCGGCGATAGTGTGACTCATGACGAGATTATCAGGATATTCTCAGAAATAAAAAGTGCTCATAAGGATTTAATTAAGG
>Ga0224522_1000179_pt1 | contig 29849 bp, 27 predicted proteins | sample CFST25metaG_FD_182733 | JGI IMG/M metagenome (GOLD analysis project Ga0224522, IMG submission 182733) | Peat soil microbial communities from Stordalen Mire, Sweden - C.F.S.T25 | ecosystem: Environmental > Terrestrial > Soil > Wetlands > Peat | place: Sweden: Norrbotten County, Stordalen Mire...
CTTCTTTCTTTTTCAAATCTTCTTTACCGCAGGAAATAAAAAATAATAACAATAAAGCAATTAAAATTCTTAGTGCCATTTATTTTCCCTTCCATTTAATTTGAAAGTTCGTTCATTAATTCTATAATAGAAGATAATTACCATTATCCTACTTTATCCATCCAATATTTCCAAATAATAACCATTGCCATAGTATCAAGCTCACAGTATTGTAGTAATAGTTTTTTAATTTGCTCTCTCTTCTCCACGTTTTGTGATTGCTCCCCAAACATTAGCTCGTGATAAGCTCTCATTGCACCTGTCCCATCTTTTACAACTTCTTCGTTTTCAAGTTCATTTATAATTGGAGATAGTGTATCGTAAGGATTTAAGGACTCTAATGAATCTGGTTTATATTTCTTAAACCAGGGAATTGAATGTAAATATGGATTATTATTCCAAACGGCAGGTAAAACTTTTTTTATTGAAGTCTTCCCTTTCATTTCTGGATGGAAATAGTATTGAAGTGTAAGATCGTTCAAATCAATAAATCTACCTTGTCTACCTTCTTTCTTGTCTTTAGTAATTCCGGTTAGCCAGTTTTTTAGGTTTTCATTTGTATAACCAAATATATCCATTTGTTTTAAAACGTTTCTTAAAATTGTATTTTCATAATTAGACCACATAAGAGGCGTACCACTATCTCCAATTTTATCCATCAAAGCTTCAGCAAACCTAAAATTTGGAAAATCATAATTTAAATTTATCCATTCTGAATGAATAGGTTCACTTTCGGCATCGTTTATTGTATGACAGCTCCACTGGAAAGCAACTAGTTCATATGGCCTCATTCCTTTATGGAAGGGTATAGCTCCCAAATATGTTTCAAAGTCTATAAAATGTAGAGGATATTTCAACTGTTTTAATTCACTCTTTAATCCTTCCCCAAAATATTCTGTATCTGATTTTGTATTATTATACTGAAGTAACTGACGCTGACCCCTGTTACCTAATTTTCCTTTACTATCTTTAAATCGTTCTATATCTATATCCCAAAACGATACTTTTCGAGTGGAAATTAATTCATCAAAATACCAACCTTTTGTATAGTGACCAATAGCTCCTCCAAAATATAAGTCGAAGATTTTAGGCTCTATATCCGCAAGCTCTTTCCAGCATTCTCTAAAACCATTTTTTTCTTTTTCTTTTCCTAAGTTGAACTCGCAATCTTTACAGTTTTTATTTATCAAATAATCTTCTGCCTTAATTCCATTTTTTAAAATATTGATAGATTTATCCGTCCGGTTCCTAATCTCCTCAACATTTTTATTTACTTCTTCTTCAACTGGAACCAAAGTTAATAAACTACCTGCCTGAATTTCTTTTATATAGTCTTTCTTATTTTTATCATTTTCATATTTAAATTCAACTAAAGGTTTAGTAAATCCAACAGTAGATTTATAAGGCAATTCTTCAATTTCGAATTTTTCTTCTTTGTTCTTATTTACTAGGAAATATCCTGCCAAACCTTCGATAGCAGATCTCTTAGATTTATCAGGTAAAAGTAGATAAGGGTTAATTTCATATCCAGGATATGATTCTTTTAAAACCAATGTTTGATATGTCACATCTTCAATATTCTCTTCCAGCTTTTTTTTCGCTTTGCTAATATCTTCTTCATCAGTATCATATGATTTAGATTTAACCTCAATTAAGTTAAATGTATTCTTCTTTTTTTCCAGTATATCAATTCTAATTACTTTGCATCCTGATTTTATAGTAGCCTCAAACAGAGTTATATTTTCGTTTTCTTCTATTTTTTTCTTAGTCTCTTGAATAGAGTCATCTAAACTATTATCCTTTATTTCAATTCCTTCAGGATACATTATTTGAGCATATTTTGCAACGATGTGGCCTCCTTGGGCAAGCATTTCAGCATATTCACTTTCATCGTTTTTTGTTAAAAAATTTGATTTCTTATAGATAAGCTTTTTGCAACATTCTGAGGCAATTTTAAAATCTGATTTTGATAGTAACATTTTTGCATAGATTTTTTATTTTTATAAAAAACACTTATACTTTATTACTTCCAAACTTTATTTACATATAAATATAAGAGGAAAGTTGATATGCGTTTATATGTAATATTTAAAAATATGATAATTATCGAAAACAAACAATATCAATATATTGTAGATATTGATTTACAACCTTCATATTAAAATAACTAAACAAAAATTATAATATTTTTATAACTCAAGATTTAAAGAGTTCACAGCTTTTCTTAAGTCATCTGTTATGGTAGAAAAATATGATTCCGTGGTTAAAATACTAGAATGTCCTGCAAGTTTTTTAATGTCATATATGTTTACACTCCTTCGAGCAAGCTGAGTTATAAAAGTATGACGTGTACAGTGGAAATGATATCTTTCTGGAAAATTAAGTTTTCTTAAACATCCTTTAAATACTTTGGCTACATAATTTCTGCTTAGTTTTACAGAGTTTGTTTTTCCAACTACGTAATAGTCTTGAGAAGAATCAATATATTCTGGTCTGATTGCATATAATAAACTAATTAAATTATCTGATATTGGTATATATCTTATCTTTCCTGATTTAGTAGCAAAACCATCTTTATTTTTTATTGTAATTATTCTCGATATAAGGTTAACGTCTCCCCACTGGAGATTTAATAGCTCTTCTACCCTACAGCCTGTATTTAATGCTATTATAGTCAGGTGCTTTATTTTTTTATTATCTATTGCATCAAGAAGTATTTTAATCTCTTCTTCTGTAAAAGATAGTCTTTCCTTTTCATCCAAATGGTATTGCTTGACACCTTTACAAGGATTCTTTTCTATGTATCCCCACTGGATGGCAAGGTTAAATATAGCTCTGATGGACCTATAGTCGATATTAACAGTAGCCTTGGATAATCCCATCCCGAGCCTGTATATTTTATATTTTTCAATGTTGTCCGAGGTGATAAACTTGATTAGTATGTTACCCCATAATTTCTCCATGTGTTTAAATGCTAGTGCATATTTTTCAACAGATGCTTTTCGTACGTGAAATTTTACATGCTTGATCACTTCTTCTTTTAATATGCTAAGAGTGATTTGGCGGGGTTTAGGTTTTATTTTCTCTTTAAACTCGGTAAGAAACTTTAGTGCATCTTTTTTGAGTTTTGATTTAGTTGATTTTATTTTTCTTTTACCTGTGAGGGGATTTTCATATCCCACATACCATATTTTATTCTTTTTGATTAAAAACATAATAATAATATTAAATTTGTAGAACAAAAAAGGGGCTTTCGCCCCCGATTAATTTTAATTAAAATAATTTTATTTAACCAATAACATACTTTTTGTTTCTGTAAAATTTATTGATTCTAATTTATAGAAATACACACCACTTGACAAATGTGATGCATTCCATTTTACTTCATACGTTCCTGGAGATTGTTTTTCGCTTACCAATGTTTCGACAACCTTTCCGGTAATATCAAATACTTTTATACTTACGAATTGAGCTTTAGATATTTGATATCTTATTGTAGTCGTCGGGTTGAACGGATTTGGAAAATTCTGAGAAAGTTCATAACAAACTGATGTAACTTGAGGTTTAACATCAGTTACGTATGCTAACGGACTTCTCCATAATCCAGTAGCTGTACCTGCTAATACATAATTATTAGTTACAATTAAAGCATTAACAACTGGGAGTGGTGTTGTGAATCCTGCATTTCGTGATGCGAATTGATAAACTGCGGGAGGACCAGGTGACACTTGAACTAAATGATATACACCTCCGGTACTACGACTTACGTATACATTACTAGCATTTAAAGCAATTGAAATATACGAATTAGTTGTAGTTACATTATGCCAAGTTGTGCCTAAATCATCACTCCACCATAATCCTGTGCCTGTTCCTATCCACAATAAACTATTTCCGTAAGCCAAACAATTAATACTATATGGATGTGAATCAAGATTCCAGCTAGAACCGTTGTTTGAAGAAATGTATAATCCAGCTGAAGAGCCAGCGAATAAGTACGTACCTTGTTTTATCATACAAGTTACGTTAGTCGCGCTTAAACCGATTGATGTCCAGTTCTGTCCATTGTTGGTTGACTTATAAACACCTTGAGATGTACCAGCATAGAAGTCTGTTCCATCGGTTAACACTGAGTGAGTTGTCCAAGTGATACTACTATTCCACCAAGGACCTCCTGTGGTTGTATATCTGACTCCATAAGACTCGGTTCCAGCAACCATTACATTCGCATTTTTATATGAGAATGAATAATTTATTCCTCCACCTGTTCCTACACTGGACCAAGTTGTACCTTCGTTGGTTGTTTTATCTGTTCCGCTGTTATAACAAGCGAAGAATGTAGAGCCATATTGGGAGAAGGAATTGATATTAATTGTTCCTAATTGCACCCATTGAGCGGATGCAATGGAAGTAAATAAGAATAATACTAGAATTACATTTGTAAATTTTTTCATATGTTTATTTTTTAATTTGATAAAGTATTATTAATATTATTATACCTTAAATTGATGATATAATATTAGTGCATAAAAAAAGGGACGCTAACTCTAAAAGTTACACACATCCCTCACGAGGCACTGGTATGCCATTTTCAAGGAAACATGCGAACTAATAAAGCGCGTCCCGTAATTAATGGGACGCAACTTTATTACGCGTTTTCCTTGATTTGTAGATCACCAGTTTTCGTGAGGAAACGTTAATAAGCTACGTGCTAAAATCTTATTTTAAGAACAATAATCCCGTATCGGTTATTTGTAGGTAAGGATTATTAATTAAAGGGAAATTAATTACTTATAATTAAAATAAAAATGAATAAATTGTTAATAGGAATTTTGAATTCTCACCAGAAAATACTATTTAATATTAAAAGGAATTAAAAATGAAAATATTAGAAAAAAACAATTATTCATTCACTGGTCAGTCAGATAAATTAATCGGTTGGAACAATTTCGGATTGTTTGAAGACGATCACGATGAGTTCTTTGTCATAAAACAGGAACACCTGCAACCGCTTTTTGGGACGACTGATAATGAATTGGCTATCGGGGAGTACGGTAATAACGAATTAAAACTCACGATTGTTTTTAATCTGGACGGAATATTTTTTGAAGCCGGTTATCTAATTAACCTTGCTACAGGGGTCGTCGAGTTTAAAATGGATAAACCGATGATTTGTGTAAAGGATTTTGTAATGCCTGCGGATATGGACCCAGCTTTAGCTGGGCTAATAAATGATAAAATAAAGACTGATAAGTATTTGGTGTTAATTGATGATGCCGAGTTAGATAAGTACTTTTCGGATAAGTACCTGGGCACGTTCGAGGATTATGTTGGGTATTTGGAGGGGTTGGTATCTGTGGATGTGTAAACTCTCCGGATATTACTGATTTTTTATTTTGTTGATAATTTTCGAGGGTACAGCACCATGCAATTAAGTGCTTTTCCCATCGCGTAAATGTTTACCCTCGCCTGCAATCCCTCAGAGGTGTGTGCACAATTTAGAGCGATTAAATTACCCATTTTTATACAACGATTAAGTAAAATTAATTGACTAAGTGTAGTGCATCGACCGATATTGTGCATCACGCGGTGCAGTACATCCTGCCGGAAGTTGGCTTCCGCGTGATGCTAATTTAGGGATTTGCACAGCTCTGCTGATTTTCAAAAACGTTATCTCGGTTTCTAACATTCATGTTATTTGTTTTTATCGATTATATAAAGATGCATAGTAAGCGGCGGAAACCTAAACAGACTTAATTTAACATATATTCTAAAAGTTCAAAGGAATCCCCTAAAAAAACTTAAAACCACCGACTCGTGAGAGTCGTTTATATAATTTATTTAATTTATAATAATTTATAAGATCTATATGGACCGGCATAATGTCTGTAACTTGACTATATTATTTGTACTTAACCGTCTTTTATGTCAAAATATATTGCATAACTCTTTGAAATAATTGCATTACTCTTAAAATATATTGCATAAGTATTAGGAAAATTGCATTACTCTTTTAAAATATTGCATTAGTATTTTGACGTATGAAAATTGAATAGCTGTGCAAATTTTACTTTAAGACTAATGAACAATGCAATATTTTACTTTAAGCAAGAACCTCAGCTTTTTCTTCTATTTCATAGCAATGATCCAATCTCCAAAAATACTCATCTACTGTTTCATTACTAATATTTTTTGCCTTAAGAACTTTATCAATAATATCCTTATTTGTACAAACTCTAGTTAATCGCTCTATTATTTCAAAATCTTTTTCGAGCTTATTCATGTCTACATTTTCGGTAATATAAACATATCCATATTCATTATATGGCGAATTCTTTTCATTTTCTAAAGTATTTGGTCCATCGACTGCAAAGTTATTTTGAGAAATTTCATTATCGTCCAATTCAAAATCTTTTGAAATATTAACGTTTACTTTTTCCTCATTTAATATGGTTCTATCGTTTTCCGTTTTTATATCATCATCCAATATTTGTTTTTGATCATCATTTTCACTGTGTTTTTTTATCGATTCCTCTGAATTCTTTTTCGCTTCATCTTTTTCCGGAACGCATTCTGTTATCTGCATCGGCTCAAATTCATTTGTTGATTCTTCTGCATAAGAATCATCCACAGTAATTTGAATAATGCGATTATTCATTTTACTATTTTGAATTGTATTATAACTATTGTTAAATGGTTCACGGGTTCCATAATTATACAATGTGTATATCTTGCCATCATCATTTATTTTAATTTGTCCAATCGTCTTCAGTATTCTAAGATATTTTTTGACATAATTTTCGTCATGGTGTAAAAATGCACTAATTGACTCAGATGTTTCTTTGGATTCTACTATCGGTGCATTTATAAGATGATGACGATTTTTGGCGATAAGATAATGATAGACCTGTAATACTTTTACGAGTGTTTTCTCTTTTTTACTTGTATTCGGCATAGCATTTTTTAAACTCGGTAAAAAATCGAGCAGGAAATTATTATTTACTTTAATATACTTCTGAAGACCCTCTACGTTTTCAAATAAAGATTCACATTTATCATGTTTTACCCTTATAGAATGTCCCATTGTTTCAATTAACCCATATTCGGCTAATTGTTTTTTTGCTCTGGATATCGTAGATGGAACTGTGTCTAATAATTCACAGATCAGAGTTGTATCGGTTTTGAAATAATTATTCGGATTGTACTTTACTGTTTTGACATCTGACAAATAGATACATATATATACCCATGATGTATATACTGATTTAAATTTATTGTGATTGTCGAATAGAAAATCAGGTTTCATTTCAACATGGCATTTATCGGCTCTTATTTTCATAAATTTATTTGTTTAGGTTTGTTCCAAAAGTTAAAAGGTATTTCATTAGAAAAAGTGCAGTAACCGTATTCAGGGCAATACGAATGTAAATAGTAGTCGTTCATCACGAGCACACTCTTAGTTGCCTTATGATGAGGCTTTACGTAATTTGTAATTTCAATCATCCTCATCTTAACCAGTTCCCAGAATGCTTTTCTTATAGTATTTTTACTGACACCGGTTTCTTTACTTAACTGAGTAACATTAAAATCCTGCGAAACCGCGATTCGATAGTACGTTGGCATTTCCGGCCAATCGAGAAACTGAACCCTGCCTTTAAGAATCAAGTAAAGGTAAAAGCTAAAATATGTTCTAAAAGGTACGGTATAAAGCGCCGGGGAATGTTCGACCCCATACTTATCGTAAATTACCTTCAACTTGGGATCGTTAAAGTGACTCAAACGTTTTCGCTTATATCGTCTTTGCTTTTTCCAAAGCTCACGGCTTAGAGCTTCGTCGAGTATTTGCTTCTGCTCTATGTTTAAAGGTACATGCACCATTTACCCCATCCTCTCTTCTTTTTTCAACTGATCTTTAACTGAATAATAAATTCTATACAGTTTTTCAAAATAATCGTGATGGCCAAAGTAAGGCTTGTACGATTCAAGTAGTTTTTTAAACTCTTTGGTAAAGCATTCGGCAATGTAAAAAATCTCATCATCACTCTTATCGGTCAAATCAACCGGCGTGCATTGTTGTTTTTTTGTAATCATTATAATAGTAATTAAAATTTAACATTTTTCTTCTGTCAATAATTAATAATATTTGACAAAGTATTCAAAAATTAAAAAATGTATTTAATAATGATTAATAAGATTTGACAGATTAGTGTGCAAATGGAGGAAAGTGTTCAGGATTTATACTAATGAGCATATTTATGAATTTAATTAGAAGTGTAATTATTTTAAATTAAAAAGGAAGAGCAAAACATTGCAGCGATCACTCAATCGAGATTTGGTACTGCAATTTTCCGTCTCTTCCTGAAGTATTTTAATAATATAAATCATTATTATCAATGTCAAAATCAAAACGTAAAGAAATAAATACAAAAGATAAGGATAAATTTCGGAGAAGGCCGGCAGGAAATAAGTTTCTCATAGAATACTATAAATTGTTCGATGAAATTCTTGAGATATTGACAGAAGAAGAATATATATATGAAGAGGAAAGAGAAGATTATTTTACGATTTGGCGAAAGACAAATAAAAGAATCTTATATAACATCTTCAATGTTTTGGGCAAAGGAATTATCACAAATGAAAATATGGTGAGAATCAATAATATTGTAAACAATAAGATGAAAATCGTTCATAACCAGATTTTAGCATATAATTTTATATTAATCTTAGATGAATTAGTAAGAAATGCTGTCTCTACAAGTCCGTTCAGTCAGGAGAAAATACTTAAAGGTTATCCATGGAGTATAATGATTAAAAAGGATTATGATTATTTTGAAATGGATATGAGTAATACAGATGTTAAAATTGTAGCAAAAAAATATTGTCGGTTATCTAAAATATTAGGAAGACTACCAAGAATTTATGAGTTTGAAGCTGTTACAAAATTTAAAAGAGGAATAATATATAAGATTATGAAAGATGAAAATTTTATGAACTTTGCAACCGATATTTTTAAAAGTTGGTATAAACTTAAAAAGAACACAAATAAAGAAACAAAAAAGAAAGCTGAAAAATTGAATTCTGATTTTACCAATTTATTCAAATCTGGATACATAACTAATTACGATGAAACAGATTACAAAAAAGAGAAATTAATTGAAGGAAAAAGAATAAAAAAAAATGTAAACAACAATGAAGAATTATTATTTGATTCCGACAATCCTAACTATTCCGAAAATAATTTCAACGGTGAAGAATTAAACAATTCAGAAATTGATGAAGAAAAGAATTTGAATTCAGAAACAGAAGAAGAAAATGATTCTTATACACCTTTTGACGGCAAATCTTTGGACGATGAAGAAAAAAACAAGTTAAAGGAAATAATAATAAAGAAAAAAGACGAAATGGAGTATTTAAAAGAAGAAATCGAAATACTTGAAAACAAGTTAAACAATAATTTATAACTTTTAAATAAAAACGTTATTAATCTAATATTACATAGCTTACCCAACCCCCAATATTCACTTTCACTCAAGTATTATACCTTAAATTATTAAAATAATAGATGGTTATAGATTTATTAAACTAATTTTTTAGTTTAAATCAATTTTAAGGCATTTTTAAAGTGTCAAAATTGGCTTATTTATATATTTATTAATCACTTATAAAACAACCTTGTGGATTTTCCTTGAAACAGCTGGTGCTTTTACCAGTTATTAAAATTATAAATATTGAAAAAAAACAATTTTCAAACAATTTCGACTCCGATTACGCTGCGGAGAATAATTCAGCTTAAATACAAATTTGAAATTATTTATTTGCTAACTTTAATTTTTTTAAAACATGGAGAAAATAAGAATGCTATCAACAGGCCCAGCTGAAAAACTGCTGGAAAATAGAAAGCTCTTTTTAACGACAGTAGTTGACGAAATCTCAGCAGGAGATATAATTTTAGAATTACTTTATCTTGATGCTATAAGTACAAACGATATAGAATTGTATATTAATAGTCCAGGAGGACAAATTTCTTCCGGACTTGCCCTATACGATGTAATGAAATCACTTAAGTCAGATATTAAAACAATATGTGTCGGTCAAGCGGCCTCTATGGCACAGATTCTTCTAACAGCAGGAACAAAAGGAAAACGTTTTGCTTATCCACATGCACAAATCATGATGCATCAACCTTTAGGTCAAGTACAGGGACAGGTAACAGATATTGCAATTCAAGTTGAAGAGTTCAGAAAAATGAAATATAACTTAGCATTGATAACAGCTAAACATTCTGGGAAGAAATTGGAAGATGTTATTAGAGATGCTGAAAGAGATTGTTATTTTACTGCTGAAGAGGCCAGATCTTATGGCCTTATCGATAACATCATCGAACATAGGGCTATACCTGAACTTCAGCTTATTACAAACAGTGACAAAAAAGTAAGAAATACAAAAAAACACAAGTAAACTAACGGGCTGTATTCGTACAGCCCTAATTTTTAATATTTCTAAATCTATGAAACTAAACAAAAATTTATTTTCAGTTATAGTTGATTTATTCAAAGACGGATTTGGTTATCTTCTTGAACAAATCGACGAAATACATTTTTACCATTTTGGTAGTATATCATATTTTCAGATGTTTGTTCTTTACTCTGAGCATGATTGGCTTAAGCAGCGAATTATGAAATACAGTATCACTATTAATAGGGGTAAAATCGAAATCAAACCAATCGGAGAGTCAAGGATGACTATAGAAGAATTGTTGTCCAAGTATTCCAAGTTGGAAAGTAACGAAACCTTTTTCAAATATGAAGAAGAATAAAATTTCTAAAATCAGTAACCCCTTTAGTGACAAAAGGGGTTATTTTGATTTTTATTAAAGGGAAAACAAAATTTAGGGTATAATATAATCAGAATAAAATATAAAATATGATTTCAAAATTTAAAAAAAGTAACCAATGGTGAGTTCTTCGGGACTCACTCAAACTGCGAGCCGGGATATTACAATTGAAAGTCTCAGACTACTCTCTGTAAACGAGGCTCGAAAACTACAACAAGGAAGACAAAAAACAGTCAATATTTCGACTGAATCAGAAAATCAAAATGAGATTATTATAGAATCAGAAAAAGATAATAATCCAAACCTAATCAATAAATCAGAATGTAACCGCGACGAATTGCGACTACTTTCTGGCAAAAAGAACAATTCTTCAGGACAATACAATGAATTATATCTTCTGTCAAAACGAAAAGCGAAAGCAATACTTGGAATAGGAAATGAAAGTTTAAATAGGTTGATTGCTAATGGGGATATCAAAATAATCGTGGTTAACGGAAGAGAAAAAATTCCGTACGTAAGCGTTCAAGAGTTTATTTATAATATGCAATCAAAGACTGAACTCGAAGCAGAAGAATATAAATTCATTGACGAAGAAGAGGCAAACATAATAGCAACTAATATTTTAGAAGAAATTAACAAAGGAGGAAATTAATTGGGAAACTTTAATATTGTGGACAATAAAATTTACGTCCAGTACCGTGTATTGGGGAAAAGAAAATCTTTTAATACACATCTTGAAGTAACAGAAGAAAACATGGAAAAGGCGAAATTAATCAAAAAGAGAATTGAAGAGAACATTGAACTAAAAAACAAAGAAGTGAAAATAAGAAATATTTTAAAATCTGTAGGTATAACTAATGATGTAACCAAAGACATTACAATCGAAAAAGCTGTTGAGGTGTACAAATACAAATTGGTATTAACATCAAAAAGTTATCAGACTCGCTTCGGTGTCGCCATGAATAATTTTTATAAAATTGTTCCAAGGAATTCAAAAGTCAGTAAAGTAACCTACGAACATTCATTAAGGTTAGTAAAATTACTTATGGACCAAAAATTGAGTATTATTACCGTAAGGACATACTATGACCACTTGAAGGTTTTGTTCCAGTTTCTGGTCAAGAATAAACACTTACATACTTCTCCGTTTACAACTGAGGTGTTACCTCGAAAGACAAAAAAAGCCATTGTTATATTCGGTAAGGATATGCTAAAAGATATATTATCAGCGGCAAAAAAATCGGATAATACTTTTTATAATATACTATCATTGTTACTTCTTACTGGATTAAGGCCAAACGATTTATTAAGAATAAAAGCAGGACAGATTAATTTCGCGGAAAAAAGAATTCACTTAAGGATTTCCAAAACGAATAAAGAGTTTAATATGCCTATGTCACAAGCTCTTTTATCTTTCATTTCAGATAATATGAAATATGTTTTGGATCTTGACAGCGAACAGTTAATATTTCCTGGTTATTCTGTTCAAAGACTAGGGCATCGTTTCAGGAGGCTTAAAAAGAAATTAGGTATTAAAGAAAAGTTTGTTTTCAGTCTTAAGACTTTCAGAAGAAACTTTGCTACACATTATGCAAAAGGGCTTAATATACAGGATGTAGCATTTTTACTCTCACATGATGAAGTTGAAACCACTAGGGCTTTTTACGCTGATACGATTGTAGATAACGTAAGAAATAAAATGGATAAGTTTGATGAAAAGCAGGACAATGAATAACACTAGCACAAAAAAAGCACAAACTCAAAATTGAAGATAAAAAAATAGCCCGGTAAAATATTGTATTTACTGGGCTTTATTTTATAATCTAAAATCTTTTGGTTTAATACTCCCGAACGAAGCGCGCTACCAAGCTGCGCCACATCCCGATTAAAACATAATATAATATTTAAGTACAAAACTTTTTAGTCAAAATTTTACCTATATAAAATCATATTGTTATTGTTTTGTCGTGTAATCTGAATTTGGTGTTTTATTCTTCACCTTCTTCCCCGGTAAATAAGCGGGATAAGATTTATCGTCATGGCACATCGAACATTCGGGAGTCTGCACAAAATTTCCGTTTTTATGGCAATTATTACATTCCAGCCCGCTGTGGTTTTCTGAAAGTGCCAGACCGATAACTTTATGGTCTAATTTTCCGTCAATAAAATTTTTATGACAGGAAACACAATTATTATCAAGCTTTTTATACGGCATGCTGTTGCCGTGGCATTTTGCACATGCAAGCCGGCTGTGATAAGAATTCAACGCCCACCCGGTGGATTTGCCGTGATTGAACGGAGTCATTTCTTTTTCCCTGTGGCATTTCTCGCAGGTATTACCTTCGTGACAGGTGACACACGGCTTGTGATGTTCCTCAAAAGATTTTTGAATTTTAATCGGTTTATTGAAATCCTTTTGCACTCTTGAATCGTGACAGGTAATACAGTTATCCCTGCTATGACAGCTTTTGCAATTAATTTTGAACAACTTGTTATGCTCGTTATGAAAAAATGTAACAATTTTACCCTGTTCGAAATTTGTTTCCCACGTGAGTTTATCAGGCTCTGTTAATACAGGATGTGTTTTATTTGAAATATCCTGCAGGCTTGCTTTCTGATATTCCGAACCCTTGCGTAAATGGCATGTTGAACCGCAACCGTTTTCGTGGCTCCATTGCTTGTGGCACGTCATGCACTGGCGGTGATATGCAGCTTTTAAATCGGGTACCGATACGTCTTCACGCGTACGGTTTTTCTCGTGGCATTCTTTACAGCTTAAAACAGGTCCTGTTGTATTGTAATGGTGGCAGCCCGTGCAGCCCGTGGACATTTCAGACATCTGGGAATGTATTTTATGCGAAAACACAACGCCTGCATAGTTATCAGACATCTCGTTTATTGCAACTACATTCGGACCCTCACTTGAAGACGGAAAATCCGATATCATGTTTTTCCTCGGGCAGCTTCGAAGTCCGGGGTCATTTTTTGTCGGGTACTCAATTGCGTGACAGGATTTACAATTCAGTTTATTATCGATATGTCCGGGTATTACTTCAGATGAATTATTTTTTTTGTTTTTCCCCGATAAAGTTTCCTTTTCTGCGGTTAACTTTTTAACCTGAGGCAGCAGAGAAGTACCTGCAATGCAGATTATCAGGAATAAAGGAATTAATATGAAGTATATTTTTTTCATTTGAAACTCCCTGCTCTTGAATTTTCAATTTCAATTATTTTTTTAACAAGGTCTTTTCGTTCCTGTGTTATTACGGGAAAAATCATTACAACAGTCCTGTAAACAAGCACAAGCAATGCTATACATCCGAGAGTAACGGAAATTTCTCCGAATGAGGGGAAATATGCGCTTGGATTAAAAAACGGTTTATAAGCAACTATAAAATTATTTACCCTGTTAAGCATCACCCCTGCAATTACAAGCAAGGATGCCGAGAAAAGACCGAGAGGTGAATTTGTAATTTTTTTGGAAAGGAAAAGTATAAAAGCAATTATAAATAAACTCATCTCGGCAATAAACATCCACGCAGTCGCATCAAATATCAAAATGTATTTGAAAGTTTCCCTGATAAAGATATCGCCTATTTTAACCGCAAGATATATCCCGACAATAGGGGCAACCATCGCTCCAAGTCTTGACAATATTTTCATTTCTGGTTTAATTTTAAAACTGCGCGAAGCAATTAATGACTCGAAAATAATCATCGGGAATCCCACTGCAATCGCAGAGAGCAGGAATAAAAGCGGAAGTACAGGTGTCTGCCATAGCGGGTGCATCTTCTGCCCTGCAATTACCATAAGCGTTCCAAGCGAAGATTGGTGAAGAGTGGAAAGCACGACCCCTGCAATAATAAATACAAACATTGTTAATTTAAGGCGGCTGTCGAGATATCTTAAAACTTTATCAATCGGTTTATTCAGGAAACTCAGGAATTCCGGTAAATCCACCCTTCCCATAAATCTTTCCGTAACAATCGGAAGGAATTCTATATAAAGAACCGTCATATAAATCATTACACATATGCCTACTTCAAACAACGCGGAATTTCCGTTCCACATTATCAGCGGATGCCATATGTAATAAAATCTGCCGATATCGACGCAAACCGCAAAAGCAACAAAAGTATATCCCAGCATCGCAGTCAGCAAAGCCGGGCGGACAATTGCATGATAATGCTCACGGTGCATGATATGTCCGAGTGCTGCAGAAGTAAAACCTCCTGCGGCAAGGGCTACACCTGCGGCAACATCCACGCCAATCCACAATCCCCACGGTGTATTATTATCGAGATTGGTTACTGCTCCCAATCCGCTAAAAAATCTGACTGCCAAAAAAGCAAGTCCGTTTAGTGCAATGATTATAAGTATAATAACACCCGGAGTGAAAAATCTGTATTTAACAGGCCACGGTATCATGATTTTTCTCCTTTCCCGTCTTTTTTTACGTCAACATTTTCATTATCATCATTATCCTTATTACGCCGTTTAGTAAGCCACATCATCGTGCCAAGCAGTGCATATAAAGTAACAGGGGGAACGAAGTATGCAAATATGCCGTGCTGAATTGACTCCGATATACCCGGAGCGGGACTGTTTCCCAGAGGAGGCAATTTAAGTTTTTCGAAATTTTTACCTGCAATGTACATCCACGATGTTCCGCCGATTTCCTGTTCACCATATATATGGTCTATATAAACATCCGATTTTCTTTTTATCCTGTTTTTTGCCACTCTTAAAACTTCACTGCGCTTGCCAAACAACAATGCTTCATTCGGGCAAATCTCAACGCAGGCGGGCAGCTTGCCGCTGGTTCTTCTGTCGTGGCATAAATCACATTTTCTGATTTGCGGGTCAATAGACCTGTCGTAATCATAAGTCGGAATCTGGAACTGGCAGGCAACCATGCAATACCTGCAGCCAATACATTTATTCGTATCCCATATTACACTTCCGTCTTCGCCTTTTGTCAATGCACCTACTATGCAGGCGGAAACGCAGGCGGGACGCTCGCAATGCATGCACTGTGTTTTTACGTGTATCGGAAGCAGGGAATTGTTATCGTTTTCGAATTCATTTACTACGGTCAGTGCTGTAGCATCGGGACGCCTGTATTCTATAAAAACCGAATTATCGGAATAGGTCTCAAGGTCGGGAGTCGGTAAATTATGAGCTGTACGGCAGGCCCATTCGCAATGCCTGCATCCAACGCAGACATCGGTATCGACAAGAATGCCGATTCTGTTTTCCGAGAGTATTTTTTCGGCTCCCTTAACGGAAGAAGCTCCCAGAGTTGCTATAGTAGCGCCGAGTGCCGCTGTTTTGAAAAAATCCCTTCTATTCAGATTTTTCATATTGCTGTAAAAATTAATTGTTAATAATTTATATTAGAAAATTAAAATTCTTCCATAAAATTATAATTTATTAAAAAAATTAATATCTTCCGGATTGACAGATTAATATTATTTTGTCGAAAATTTATGTTTATTTATTTTCCGGTGAGAATAAATTTTCTCTTGAATTGTCGTGAGTTCTACACTCCTGATGAAATATACAGTATTTTATTTAATATTTCTACACTTTGTTCTTTGGATTAAAGAAAAAGTGTAGAGAAATTAAACAGCAGGGGAAAGCCGGCTACTGTGCGGGAAAAGTAAAATATTAATTAATTCATTGATAACTTCAAAAATTGTAAATAGTTTAATCTGATTTCTTTATCTATAGTTATTAATTCTAAATTAATTTTAATTTAACTATATGAAAAAAATTACATTCATTCTTTTCTCATTATTTTTGATATATATTGTAAGCTGCAAGGATGATTCCACGCCTGTTTCTAATATAAACAATCCCCCTACACCGGATACAGGATGGGTTTTAAGTTATCACGTTTATAATTACGGTACATTATTTTGCACGTGGCCGGACCCTTGTTTTTTAGATATTGTGACAGATACAATAGATATGACAAGTTATGATTCTATGAGGATATATATGTCCTATCATTCTATAAGAAATAATTCTCTCGAAATCTATAAAATCCCTTACCCCGTTGTAATATACAGCTGTGCATTTACAGATAGTACATACGGGAAATTAGATAAAACCGTTGGTTCATTTAACACGAAGTATTTTTTGGATTTTATGTTTGCAGTCGGGACGAGGTTATCAATAGATACACTTCAGGTATTCAAAAAAAAGAACACTGCCGTATCTTTTTATTAAATATTTAAATTTCAAAACCTATTCTACCGGCAGGCTGAATTTAAAAGTTGAACCTTTGTTGATTTCAGATGTAATGTTTAGTGTTCCTCCTTGTTTTTCAATCATCTCTTTACAAAGTATTACACCCAATCCAGTACCGGGTTCATTTTCCGTACCTAATGTAGTATTGCGTTTATCTAATCTGAATATATCTTCCAATTGCTCTTTGGTCATTCCTATTCCGGTATCCGATACAGATACATTAATGATATTTCCCGATTTTTCAGAAAAGAATTCTATTCTGCCTTTTCTTGGAGTGAATTTTATTGAATTCATAAGCAGATTCTGAATTATTGAATCCAGCATAAAACTATCTGCTTTCACATATATATCGTTTCCAATGTAATTTTTAATTGATATTTCTTTCTTGATGGCATTATTTGACATTAGTGCTATGCTATTCTCTGCTTTTTCAAAAAGATTTATTTTCTCTGCTTTTACTTCCAGCTTACCGGTTTGTAACCTTCCCCACTGCAGGAGATTTTCAAGAAGTTTAAAAATGTTTTCTGCTGATTTTTTTAAATGACCTGAATAACTCAATATTTCTTCTTTAGATAAATTAGGAGCCTCTTCGTGCAGGACCTGGGTAAATGCATATAATCCTGTAAACGGATTCCGGAGGTCGTGTGCTATTATTGAAAAGAATTTGTCTTTCGTGGCTAATAGTTCTTTTTGTTCATCAGTAAGAATTTTTAGTTTTTCCTCGATTGCCTTTTGGCCTGTCATATCAATAACAATGCCCCTGGTTCCCGTTATTTCACCCTTTTTTATTACAGGAACAGAATTTATATAAACAGGCAAAGAATTCCCGTCTTTTTTGAAAATTTTGAACTCGGATTCTTTGTTTTCATTTCCAATCAATATATTATTGCGGTATTCCTTCGCTTGTTCGCGATAATTAGGCACCATGATATCAAAGACAGATATCTTATTATATAAATCTTCTGTCGTAAAACCGAATTTTTTAAGCCCGGCATCGTTGACAAATACAAACTTGCCGTCGAGATCAGTTTCGAATATTGTTTCAGGCAATAACTCAACAAGTTCTCTGAATTTCTTTTCACTTTCTTCAAGCTCGCTCGTCCTTTGCTTCACACGTTCTTCCAGATTTTCATTTACTATTATTAAATCATTTTTGGATTTATTAAGTTCTTCTGTTCTTTTTTCTACTTCTTTTTCAAGCTTATTTAAATATTGTTTTTTATTATATAATTTGTTGCTGTAAATTAATATCAGTACAACAGAAAAGATTTCTATAATTACAAACCACCATTTCAAATAAAGAGGATTTTCTATGGTAATAGTTTTCGAAGCTACTTCATTGCTCCATTCTCCCGAATTGTTTCTGGCTTTTACTTTGAATACGTAATTCCCCGGTTTTAAATTCTCGTAAACGACATCCTCGATTTGATGTTGTTTTACATTAACCCAGTCGGCATCAAATCCTTCAAGTTTAATTTTATATTCTATTGAATTTTCATCTACAAAGGATATTCCCCTGAATAGGAACTTTAAATTGTTATTTTTATTTCCAAAACTCATTTCACCATTAAAAGGATAATAGTCTGCACCATTTTCAAGTACACCCAGTAATTCAACTTTTGGGATATACGATTTTATATTATCCAATTCCGAAATGTAAAGGGAAACTCCCATATCGGTTCCAATCCAGAGTCTGTCCGATGAATCAAAAAACAATGCCGCCCTGTTGATTTGACCCGGAACAAGACCGTTTTTTGAATCATATTCTCTTTTGGTTTTACCCCCGTCCCAAAAAACAAGGTTCTTATCGGTACCTATCCAGTAATTATTGTTTTTATCCTGCACTATCGCATAGATTGCGTTATCTATTGAAAAATTGTTTTCATTGAATTTAATCATAGAATCATTCTGAATGATATACAAACCATCAAGTGTTCCGGCAAAAATACGGTTTCTGTTATCTCTGAAAATTGAGAATACACTATTTGCCTGTATGTTGTTTTCAGCTTTTATGTACTTTACTTTTTCATCCCCTAGAACATATATTCCCCTTAATGTTGCAGCCCATATTTTACCGTCTTTTAAGTTGAACAATTTTCTTATCAGGATTTTAGGTAATAAATTTTCGTAATATTTCTCAAAAGTGCCGTTTTTATATATATATAACCCGTCATTTGCTCCAGCAATAATATTTCCGTTATCATCCTGGATAACAGAATAGAACATTGTAGAGTCAGGTACTTTTATCCATTCAATATTCCCTGATTTCTCTATTTTTCCTATACCCATGTTTAATGCCGCTAACCATAAATTTCCGTTTTTATCCTTCTGTATATCAAGAACCCTGCTTGAATTTTGCCTGTAATTTTTGAATGTTCTTAAAGATATGTAATTGTATTTATAGTTTTGCAATATTGTTATTCCGTAATTATGCCCGAATATATATTTCCCGGGAATTAACTCATTCACAGCAGAGACATCATCTTCCTGTAAACCAATACTGCTGTTATGATTGAAGAATGCAAGACTGTTTAATTTACTTAATCCTCTTGTATCGGATACCCACAAGTTTTCTTCTCTGTCAAGAAATATTGAAGTGCAGCCGTTTGAAACGAATCCGTTTTCTTTAAACAGTTTTACGACATTACCCTTTTCAATATTTATATAATATTTTACATATCCGCTCCCAAAATATACATTATTTTTATTATCTATGACCAAAGAAGAACTGAAATAATTCGATAAATCGGGAATCTCAAAATCGGTTGTTAATACGTGAAAACTTTCATTTTCAATATAGCCCAGTTTATCAGGCAAAAGAATCCATATTCTTGCTGCTTCATTTTTTATATTTGGAATTATCTTCTGAAAATATACTTTTAATACGAATTCAGGTTTTGTGGAAATGATTTTATTTAGTGAGTTATCAAATGAACCTGAATTAAAAACAGATAATCCTTTTTTGGTTGAGATATAAAATTTCTTATTATAGGCACAAACATTTAAAACTTCATTGCTGATTAGCCCGTCATTAACAGTGTAGTTTTTCCATGTATCGTTTTTTTTGATGAAGATGCCTTCGCTTGTTCCCAGACAGATAACGGGATTATCATTTTCATAATATAAATCGAATGAAACGGTTTCAAGAAATTTTGTGGTTTGATCCGGCGGCGGTAAGCTCACCCATTGAGTATAATTAAAAACCCGGATTGAATCATTTGTATAATAAGGAGTACTCCAAACGTATCCTTTCTCGTCTGTTATTATCCTTCTGTACGGAATCTTGTATACCTCTTTTGAAAAATTGTAATTTTCAAATTTGTAACCATCATATCGGGAAATGCCAAGCCCGGTAGAAAACCACATTCTACCTGTGTTGTCCTGCGTGATATCATAAATAGTTCTTGTTGAAATACCATCTTCAGGTATATAGTTGTGCGTGGAGTATATCTGGGCGGAGCAATAAATAGTAAGAAATAATAAATTAAATATCGTGGCACAAACAGTTTTCATACTCTTGGCAAATATATTTTAATATTATAGTATAATTTAATAAATATTATTAAATTTTGAAATGTATTTAATTATATGTAATTACAATATAATAGAAGAAAAATATTGAACGGATTAATTACTTATACTATAAAAAAGACAATATCATTAAAAATTAATCAAAATCAGCTGTTATTTAAGAATTCTTTATGTCTTTGTTTTCTCTCCCTTGAAAATCTAGTTAAAATTTATTAAATTACTCTCTTATTAGAAATTTGTTTAAAGAAAAATATGAAACAGAATTTTCATCCGAAATATTATAAATGTAACGTGATTTGCAACTGCGGTGAGAATCGCGGAGTTTTGTTTACTACACGCTCGACCGTACCGGAAATAAAAGTCGAAATATGCTCATTATGCCACCCATTTTTCACCGGGACTCAAAAAATAGTTGATACAGCCGGAAGAGTTGAAAAATACTTAAAGAAATATGGACCAACAAAAAAAGTTGCAGAATAAATTATATTAGTTTATAAAATATATTTTAAGCCAGCGGGAATAATTCTGCTGGCTTTTTTTATTAGGATAAATTGTCTGAATTAGGATTTATAGGATTAAAGGATTTTAGGATTATATAATAAGAAATGAAAGTTTTTATTAATTACTAATTATTAATTACAAAAATGAATATTTTAATTTTCGAAGACAGTTTTTACGGCAGTCTTTCGCCGCTTTCTCTACTCAGACCTGTATACGATATTGTTACCGGCATTTATACAAACAGGGAGAGACTCGAACAGTTTCTTCCGTCAAAATATAAAATTTCAATTCATTGCAGAAATTTACTCCTGCCCCTGACGGAACTGGAGAACCGCGGAAAGAAGATAAATAAAATAGAAAAAGAAGATTATATATTCATGAACGGTTGTGTGATATTTGACGAGAAATATTTAGCATGGGTGTTGAAGAAAATGAAGTGGAATTCGGCACTGATGAATGAGGGTAAAATTATTTGTGCAAAGATATCAAAAGATAAGCTGACATACCTGAAACACAAAATCGAAAACAAAAATATAGACAACTCTCTCGAAGTAAAGGATTTTGATTATCTTGAACTGTTCGAGGACAAAGAGATAATGGAAAAATATTCGGTAATTATTTTTCATTATCCGTGGGATATAGTAAAGCACACGGGTAAAATGCTAAATGATGACCTTGCAATTTTAAGCAAAAATAAAAAGAAAAAAAGTTTTCAATCGAAAGCTTCGGCAGCCAATTTAAAAAATATACTTATATCAAGATCCGCTAATATTTTTCCAAATGTAGTACTTGATGCAGAGGATGGAATGATATTTATAGATGATAATTCAAGGATTGAGCCGTTTACATATATAAAAGGTCCTGCATATATAGGGAAGAATGTCGTTATTAAAGCGGGTGCGAAGATTTACGGACCCTGCAGTTTCGGTACGGGCTGCAAAGTTACAGGAGAAATTTCGGGTTCGATTTTTCATTCAAACGTGAACAAACAGCACGACGGATTTATAGGGAATACATATGCGTGTCCGTTCGTGAATTTCGGAGCGGATACTGTTACGAGCAACCTTAAGAATAATTATTCGAAAATCCGTGTGAATTTCGGAGCTGAGCAGATTAATACGGGTATGCAATTTCTCGGAAGCATAGTCGGAGACCATTCGAAGTTCGGGATTAATACGATGCTGAACACGGGTACGATAGCCGGAATATTTGCGAATGTTGCAGGCGGAGGATTTCCTGATAAACAGATAGATTCTTTTGCGTGGTATATTCTTGGGAGTCAGCCTGTTAAATACAAACTCGAAGAAGCGCTTTCGACTGCGAAGATAGTTTTTGAAAGAAGACACATTGAAATGTCGAAGGAGTATGAAGAGCTGGTTCGGGAAGTATATAAATCGCAATGAAAGTTATAATCTTTCAACTTTCAACTACTCTTTTACGTCGATTCTGATTTTCAAATTTGATATTTTATAAATTATATAATAATAAATTTAATTTTAACCTTATGAACACAAAAGATTATATAGAAATTGAAGAAAAATACGGAGCCCATAATTATCATCCGCTCGATGTGGTAATCGAAAAAGCTCAGGGAGTCTGGGTTTGGGATGTTGACGGCAACAAATATCTTGATTGTCTTGCGGCATATTCTGCTGTAAACCAGGGGCATTGCCATCCGAGAATTATAAAAGCACTCAAAGACCAGGCCGATAAAGTTACGCTTACTTCGCGCGCATTCAGAAATAACCAGCTGCCATTGCTTTGTAAGGAGATTTGCGAGCTGACGGGTTTTGAAATGGTATTGCCTATGAACTCAGGTGCGGAAGCGGTTGAAACAGCGCTTAAAGCCGCAAGAAAATGGGGATATAAAGTAAAAGGCGTTCAGGCAGGTCAGGCAGAAATTATAGCGTGTACAAATAACTTTGCAGGCAGGACAATATCAATTGTAACATTCTCGACAGAAGAACAATACAAAGACGGATTCGGACCATTTACACCAGGATTTAAAATAGTTGAATACGGAAATGCTGATGCACTTGAAAAAGCAATTTCACCGAACACAGTTGCGTTTATAGTAGAGCCGATTCAGGGTGAAGGCGGTGTGATTGTTCCGCCCGACGGATATTTAAAAAGAGTTTCCGAAATCTGCAAAAAGAACAATGTGCTTTTCATAGCGGATGAAATTCAGTCGGGACTCGGAAGAAGCGGAAAAATGTTTGCTTTTGAATACGAAGGAATCAGGCCGGATATGGTAACAATCGGAAAAGCATTATCAGGCGGATGTTATCCTGTCTCTGCTGTTTTATCTTCAAAAAGTATTCTGGGAGTGTTCAATCCCGGCGACCACGGTTCAACATTCGGCGGAAACCCGCTGGGATGTGCTGTTGCAAGGGAAAGTTTAAAAGTCCTTGTGGAAGAAAAACTGGTAGAAAAATCATTCGAACTCGGTGAATATTTCAGGGGAAAGCTTCGTGAAATAAAAACAAATCACATAAAAGTAATCCGCGGAAAAGGATTATTCATCGGCGTGGAATTAAAGCCCGAAGCAGGCGGAGCAAGAAAATACTGCGAAGGCCTGATGAAGCTTGGAGTGCTTTGCAAGGAAACTCACGAAAACGTAATTCGGTTTGCACCGCCGCTCGTTATTACAAAAGAAGAAATAGACTGGGCGGTCGAAAAAGTGAAAAAAGTGCTGAGTGTATAAAGTTCGCAAAGTCTTCAGAGTCTATAGAGTCTGAAGAGGTATAAAAATAATTATATTAAACATATTTTGACGTTGTTATTAAATTGTAATAATAAATCGTTCCAATACACTTGTGTTGGAACGATTTTCTTAATATAATCTGTTTTAGTTAAAAAATAATAACCGGCATCACATGATTTTAAAAGACAACACAATATTAATAACAGGCGGTACATCGGGTATAGGACTTGCATTCGCTGAAGAATTTTACAGGCTGGGAAATAAAGTGATCATATGCGGGAGAAGGGAAGAAAGACTGAAAAAACTCTCCGATAAATATCCCGGTATGGTAACGAAAATATGCGATGTAAGTAAGGAAAAAGACAGAATTGAATTGGCAGACTGGACTGAAAAAAACTATCCGGATTTAAATATTTTTATGAACAATGCAGGTGTGCAATATGATTTTAATTTGAAAGAAAAAATAAATCTCGATAAATTATATGATGAAATAAACACCAATCTTGTCGCGCCGATTCATTTGGCAAATTTATTTGCTGCACAATTTATTAACAGGCATAATTCTGCCATCATAAATATTTCTTCGGGGCTTGCGTTCGTTCCGCTTGCGTTCATGCCGGTTTACTGCGCAACCAAAGCTGCGATTCATTCGTTCACATTGTCCCTCAGGCAGCAGTTAGGCAGTACACCTGTAAAAGTATTTGAAATCGCGCCTCCTTCAGTTGATACTGAATTAGGGCTTGACAGGCGGGCCGATAATACGCAGACTCACGGCGGCATGCCGGTTGATGAATTTATTAAGGAAGCAATGGATGCCCTTCATAAGAATGTTTTAGAGGCACCGATTGCCCATGCAAAAACTCTCAGGGAAAAAAACGAGCAGTTATTTTCACAAATGAATAACAGGTAAAGCATAAAAAATTAACAGCCGAAAAAATATGGATAAATTTTCCCGGCTGATATGAAAATTGTGTTAACTATGAATGTTATAACTTTATTTTAAAAGAGGTATTACTTTATCCGCATTCTCTTTCTTTGCCGCATCAAGCGGTGTGTTTCCGGAAGCATCTTTTGCATCTTTAACGGCTCCTTTTTCCAGTAAAAATTTTACGACATCGGGATTGTTAAATCTTGCGGCATAATGCAGCGGTGTTTCTTTTCCCGTTGTAGTAGGAAGATTTACATCCGCTTTATTTTCTAACAATATTTTGATTACTTCGAGTTGGTTTGTTCTTGCTGCCCCGTGAATCGGTGCTACTCCAAAGGCATCCTGGAAGTTCACGTTAGCACCGTTTTTAATAAGCATCTCCGTAATTTCCTTGTTTCCTGCAAATGTTACGATGCCGAGTGCGGTTTCATTAATTCCGCTCGAAGAATCCACAGCATTAACGAGGGATTTATCCTTCTCCAGATATTCTTTTACTTTTGGAGCGGCGCCGTCTTTAACGGCTTTGAAGAAATCCGCCGATGTTACAACCGTCTTGGTATCTTTTTGAGTTGTCGGATCGGATTTCTTGTCCCCTTTTCCGCAAGAAAAGAAAAAAATCAGGGATAACAAAAGCAGTACATTTAAAATCTTTTTCATTTATTCCTCCGATTTAATTTGAATTGAAATATAATTTAATAAATTTGCATTCTATTTAAAACATTATTTCCAATCTGTACAGGATTAACTGTGCGGTCAAATTTTATAAAAAAGCACTAATTTTCGCAAATGAAAAAGTGATTTAGTTCAGTTTCCAGATTGCGAAATTCAGGATTGCCGCAAAGGTTACCCATAACAAATAAGGAATAAGCAGAAACGATGAAATTTTAGAAACCTGAAAAAATAAAATTATACAGAATAATATTGCAACCCAGAGCACCGCAATTTCACAAAAAGCAAAGAGCGGTGATTTCAGTCCAAAAAAAATTATTGTCCAGAAAGAATTCAGTACCAGCTGAAATATAAAAAGGGATAACAATAATCCGAAATTACCCATACCGCTGTTAATCCATATAAGATAAAAGGAAATTCCCATTAATATATAAAGAAAAATCCAGACGGGTCCGAAAATCCAGTTTGGCGGATTGAAAGATGGTTTATTTAAAGCTGCGTACCACGCAGGAATATTTTTAACAGTAAACAAAGAACCGACTATGCCGGCCGTCTGGCACATAACAATACTAACGACGAGTTTGAACCATTCAATTTTCATAAAATTAAATAATAAAAAATTTAAAACCGTTTATGTGTAAATTATAATGCTCTATTACTTTTTCAACAAGTACTTTTCTCACGACAAGAACAATATTAATCCCTTTAATATTTTCCCCCAATATTTTGCTGACCATCGGTTCGAGTGCTTCACCTCTTAATTCGAGCGGACCGATTTCATCTATGATAAGCCAGCCGGGTTTCTGAATGAAGGCATTATATAACTCGTCTTTCCCCCAGTCAAAAACAGAATTTATAAATTTGTAATCGCATATTGTAGTCAGTTCAATATTCCGGTCATTCCCCGTATATTCGAGAAGTTTTTGCTCGTTTGTCCTAATCCTTGCCAGGTAGCGTTTTCCGCCGATTACGGGAGCAAGTATACCGTCTGCATCCGGATTATTTTCAATCCATTTTCCGAGGCGCGTTGTCTTGCCGCTTTTAATTTCTCCCGTAAATATATATATTCTGCTCATTCTTTATTAATTTCAACGGTTAATAAATTTAACAGCGAAAGAGTAAAGAACCTGTGCAATCTTTTCAGACCCTTTACCGAAGAAGTTTCTTTCCAGCAGAAATTAATTACACGTTTAAATATCGGCAGAATGCTAACAACTTTATCGATTTCGTTTGTATATTTATTTTTCTTTTTTCTCATCAATTTATTAAATCCGCTAAGCAAAAGAGGGGAAAGAAATTTATACCATATAAACATCAGAAGTATTCCGCGCACGAGCATTATCACCAGGGATTTTTTTTCGATGTAAATATTATCGGGATATAAATATGAATAAACAAGAAGCGAAATTGTAAAAACGAAAAAAATTATTTCTCCCGGTTTCAGCCACCATCTTTTCTTTCCCGGTTTTTTAGATTTTCTGTTTTTTTCTTCTAAAAAGGAATTTACATCGAAAAGAATTTTATTCCCTTCGTTTTTAATAATCGAATCGGTTCTGCGTGACAGGGCCGATGCATACAAACCGGTCAGGATTCCCGCAAGGAGGTGAATCCCTGCGTATATTGCAACCAGCCATTTGCTTATTGCAATGCCTGAGCTGATAAGTCCGAAAAATTCCTTGAAAACTATGAGAGTGAACTGGTCGATGGATTCCCAGATGTTCTGTCCGAATAATACAGTAAGAAAAAAAACTTTCTGGAATGACGAAAAAAACGAGACCAGAATTCCGAGCAGCAATGCCGAGAAAAACGGTGATTTTCTTTTATAAAATAAAAACTCTCCGAATATTCCCTGCAGCGATACCGCTATGTACGCAGTGAAGGGAGTGTACGGGCTTAGTATGCCTTTGACGACAAGCACAATCAGGGTTGCTTTAAGTATAGTCCCGTTTTTAACTGAAAACTTTGCGATGAGCGTAATTATAATCACGGCAACATTGCCGAGTATAAGTCCTGTCAGCGGGATTTTTGCGAGGTGAAGAAACCCGCCGAGGAATCCTTCGCTCAAAGCCCAGAGTGCAGTCAGCCTGTCTATGCTGTTTGTGTTTTGTATGTTTTCTGTTTTATCCAAGTAAGTAGAATCAAATTAAATAAAAAGGTTTGGATATGCAAGAATTATCAAAATGTATAAGGAAGAGTACTTAAATGCAAAATAGAAATCATTAGAGCTTTGTCATAATTTCACTGATTAAAAATTTATTTCCACTCCTATTGTGAAATTTCTTCCTGCCTGCGGGAAGCCATATTCGGTTTCGTAATATTTATCTGTTAAGTTATTCACGCGGGCGAAGGCATTGAACTTTTTGAATATGTGCTGAGATACTCTCAGGTTTATAATTGTATAATCTGGCAGTGTTTTCCACAGCCTCGTATCCAGATCTATTCCGTACTGCTTCGATGTGAATGAAGTTTCAATTTGCCAGGAGAGCCCGATTGCATAGGCTTTTGAAACAGTAATATTAAATGTATGTTCCGGACGGTATTCAAGTTTATCTGTCGTAGAGTCAGAGTTGTTTTTTGAATTCAGATATGTGTAATTTGTTTCAAGTTCGAATAACGGAAATGAATTTTGATAATTTATTTCGAAGCCGCTTAAAGTGACCTTGCCGGTATTCTGATATTGAGTCATCGTGGTATTAACCGGGATTGAGAGAATCATATTGCGCACATCGGAGTAAAATACGGAGAGATTAATATTCCCGGCTTTTGAGTTTTTATATTTCAAACCTGTTTCGGCGCTCCAGCTTCGTTCTTCGTTCAGTGCGGGATTTGGAATGCTTTTACCAAGTTGTTCGGAAAATAATTCTTTAAGAGTCGGATACCTTTTATTATTCGAAATGTGAGCATAGAGGTAAATATTATCGGTAATGTTTTTTCCCAGGCCGAAATGCCCGCTTAACGTTGTGATTCCGGGGCGTGTTGCGCTGTCGTTTGCGAAAACGATATTCAGATAATTGAAATTGAGTGCCGTGATAAAATCGATGCTGGAAATCTGGAAATTCTTTTCAACACCTGATGTGTAAGTCTCAGCAGAGAATTTCTTATTCGGTTTATTATAATTTGCCTGGTCGTAGTGAGTATCTCTTTTATACAGCAGGGCAAATTTAGCGGAAAAAACCTTTGAGATATTTAATTCCGGAATAAGGGAAACCCCTGTCGAATAATCATCATACGTGGATGTGAACGAAGAATTTTTAGTCTGAGTCGTGCAAGTATTATTATCGTATGCATTCAGAACATTATAGCTGTTTACGGTATAGGCATTTGCCCTCAGCTTAATTGCTTCGCTGATTTTATAATTTGAAATGAAATTTAAAATCGAATTATTCCAGTCCGTATATTTCCAGTATCTGGGGAAGCTTGTGTAAATCTGAATCGGGACATCTTTTGAATTCAGTGTCTTGCTGAATTCAAGCATAAAGTCCGAAGTTGCATTTGGCTTGAACCCGGTTTTTACGGTTGCTCCTTTTTGAATAAATGAACTGTTATCGCGTTTATCTCCATTTTCGTTTTTAGCCGGTGCAAAGCCTGAGGGAAGATTGAACCCGTCCGATTTATTATAGTTAGCGGACACGAGCCAGTAGAGGGATTTATAAAGTCCCGAAGATTTTGCAAATCCTCCGTAAACATTTCCGTACATTAGTTTTGCATACGTATCTATTTTTTTTACGGGTTCATCCGTAATAATATTTATGGAGCCGCCGAGAGTATTTATGCCGTAAAGGACAGACGACATGCTTTTTGAAATCGTGATTTTTCCTATAGATGCGGAATTTAACTGCGAGAAATCGAAAGTACCGTCGTATGAAATATACAGCGGGACGCCATCGAAGAACACTGCAGTCTGCTTCTGGTCGAAGCCTCTGAGTTTAATCAGGGATTCATTTCTGGAATTTTGTGCTATTATCAGACCCGGAAGCCGTGTAAAAGACTCATTAATCGAGAAATTATCTTCCGAATTAATTTTTGTTTTTTCGATATCAATTGTACTTGCAGTCTTTATAATGGCTTCATTATTCGACGTGACAATAATTTCGCCCGTGTAAAAGGTTTTTAATGAATCTGAATTCTGTGCACTGGAACAGTTGACAATAAAAACAATAAATAAAAAAATGGAAACAATTTTAATCTTTTTCATAGCAAAAGAAATTAAATAAATTGATAGGGAGATTCAATGAAGTTGAGAGGCTTAGAGTTAAGCCATACAGGAAGCAGAGAATAGCAATAAGATAAATTAAAAAAAACAGCAGTAATAAATTTTATTACCGCTGTTCAATAAAGAATAAATCTATTTAATCGCAATCCCGATTCACTGCGTTTCCCGATAAATC
>Ga0224522_1000180_pt1 | contig 29721 bp, 34 predicted proteins | sample CFST25metaG_FD_182733 | JGI IMG/M metagenome (GOLD analysis project Ga0224522, IMG submission 182733) | Peat soil microbial communities from Stordalen Mire, Sweden - C.F.S.T25 | ecosystem: Environmental > Terrestrial > Soil > Wetlands > Peat | place: Sweden: Norrbotten County, Stordalen Mire...
TTAACAAATTGATCAGTAGTTTTTTATATTATTCGTTTTAAACTCTCATTAATGAGATTATATTGGGAAATAACTACGAAATGCAACAATTCATGTAATTATTGTTTTGGTAATTTTATAACACGTGTCAAAGATTTAGGAATAAAAACAAGGTTAAATAACTTAATCAGAGCAATAAAAACATTAAATGCGTCTGAATTAATTATAACAGGTGGGGAACCTTGCATGGCTGAATCTTTAATTCCCAATATTAAAATATTAAAAGAATTGTTTTCAAAACTTAAAATACGAATTATTACTAACGGTGATTATTCTTTTGATATACCACGAGAGAGTATTGAGAACAAACTCATTCAAGGAATTACTTTTACCGATCATGATACTATTAATCGGAGGGCTAGACTTAGGTTTATTAAATCTTACGAAGCTAATTCTTCAATTAATGTTATAATTCCAATTAATCGCAAAAGAATTGATAATATAGGAGAAATACTAGATGAATATCAAAATGTGGGATGTAATAAATTCTCACTGAATATTATACATTATAATATTGATAATGATCAATCAATATATTACGCTAAGAAAGATGAGGTTCAAAAATTATTAAGCATAAATAATAATACAATTACAATAACAAACAAGGATTCATTGGTACATCAACTCAAATATATAAAACCAATTAGATCAAAGAATAATTTATGTAAAGCTGGAGAGGATTTTATTTACATTGATTCTGCTGGCAATATTAAAGGATGTCCATATCATAAGAAAGAAATTGCTAATTATGAATTGCTTTTAAACATGAATGAAGAAACATGCTCTAAATTAATATTACAAAATATTACCTCTTTTTATTATGAAAAGAAAGAATGTTTGATCCATCCGGGTTGTGTTTGCATTAATGGTTCAGTATTAATTTGAACTATAATTCTTATGAACAATTTAATTAATATAATAAATATCTTAAACGATTTAAGTAATTCAATTCTTGAGTTAGAAATCAAAAAATTTGACAAATGCGAGAAAGATCTGAATGCGCTTGTTTTCTTAAATGAAATTAAACACTTGTTATATATTGATGAAGTAGAGAAATATGAAGTATTAAACAATAAGTTGATTTGTTTAGAAGACATCTTTAAAAAAATATTATTCACTGACAAATTTGAATTTATTTTCTCTGGTTCTTTGTCAAAATACACATATATTGATGGTTATAGTGACGTCGATATCTTTTTTCCTATTTGTAAACAAGAACCTTTTAAACGTACACCAAATGATAGTCTAGTTTCCTTAGCTTCGAAATTATTTCACATGGGCATTTATGATTATTCATTATCAGAAAAGAAAAATTCTTTAGTAGGGAGATTCAATAATATCAAAGTTGACCTAGTCCCAGTAGTGTATTCATCAAATTATCTACTATTTCCAAGTACCGGTGGAAGTGAATGGAATAAGATCTATCCAAACAAAACAATTAACAAATTAGTTCAAAATAATTCAGAGAGGGCTAAGTTGTTAATTACATTGATTAGGATTTTTAAGTTAGTATTCTATAAATTATATAATTTAACTCAAATTAAGGGTTACCATATTGAAATGCTGGCAATTAACTCATTAAGCGATAATACTTCCTTTAAGATTACTGATGCCTTTCTTTACGGATTGGAATCAATTAAAAAGAAAATACTCTATCAAATAATAGATGAAACACAACAATATGAGTTTATCGATCAGAATTTAGGCCAATCTAATTCAGAAGAAAGAATAGATATATCATTAAAATTAAATGATATAATAAACGATTTTAAAAGGAATTACTTTAAAGATTTGGTAAGGAATTAATAAAATGAAATCTAATCTCTGGATTCCATATGTTGATACATTCAAAAAAGTTAATGAGATAAAGACGGGAGAATTATTAGTCATTATTCCAACTGCTTTAATAAATATTAGACGATTGGCGAGCTGTATTGAAACAGTTCTAATGGCAGGTGAAGGTCTTAGTGTTAAGATATTAATTGTAATATGCCCTGTGGATCACATAAGCATAGAAAGAATTAAAGAAATAAATTACAGCAACATAAAGGTTATAAAAGTAGACGGAAATTTCAATTATTGTAATAGTATTAACATAGGTTGTAAGGAGATAGACGACAAGACTTCTTCAGTATTATTTGTCAATGATGATGTTAACTTTATAAACAAAGGAGATATATCCAAACTTCATAATGATTTGTTTAGAGAAGGATGGGCATGTATTGGACCAAGGATAAAGTTCAATCCATTTTTTATAGATAATTCATGGCCAGAAAATAAATCAAGTTTAAATGTAATTAATGGAAATAGTTTAGTAAGAAAAAATATTCCTTTAAGTGGCTGTTGTATGTTATGGGATAAATACTGGTTAAAAAAGATTGGACCTCTAGATGAAAAATTTGGTATTGGATGGGGTCTTGACGAAGCAGATCTTTGTTTAAGAGTAATAAGAAAAGGCGGTAGATATGGTCGAAATGAAAATATTGAAATTATACATGAAATGCATGGTACTTTTGGAAATAGCTACACAAAATATTCTGGTGATGCAAGAACTATTAATTTAAGATACTTTCAAAAGAAATATGGAGATGGAATAGATGAATCAGGAAGAGGAATTCATTGGTGGCCGCTACCCGGAATACAAATTATACTTTTTTCTGATTTAAATATTAACAAATTATTTCAATGTTTAAGAAATCTAAACGAAGCATTTGATGGCTATCCCAAGATATTAAAACTTGTTTTGCCCGATGTAACTCCGATAGAATTAAATAAACTTATTAGCTGTTTAATTGTAAATAAGTATGATGCCTTTTTCATGTATAAATGGGATCAAAAAAAATTCGTAATTAACTCCCTTTGCCATATAACTGAAAAATACAAGCAATTATATCCTGCAATATATTATATGCATGAAAATCTTGAGATCGATATAAGTATAATTGATAAATTACTTTGGAGAATAAGAGATTTAGGATATTTGGGAGGTTGTATTTGTGATAATATTTCTTCGTCAACTCTAAATAATAAAAAATTTGTAAAACCATTACACTTAATAAATAAAAATAAAGATCTTAGATTTAGTAGTAATACAATATTTAATTACAAATACTTACAACATCCTAATTAAATAAATTATGGCTAATTACAATAAAATGAATTCGATATTGTGGGATGAGCTTACACAAATTCATGTAATGGCCGAAGAAAGTAATTATATAGATCAACTCAAAAGTAAAAAAGTACTACTTAAATCAACAGAATTAGAAGAAGTTGGAGATGTAAGGAATAAATCTCTATTGCATTTGCAGTGCCATTATGGACTCGATAGTCTGTCATGGGCTTTGCTTGGAGCTAAGGTTGTCGGAGTTGATTTTTCAATAAAATCAATAAAATATGCACAAAATTTGAGCACTAAATTTAATATCCCTGCTCAATTTATTTGTTGTGATATATATGAATTACCAATTCATCTAAAAAGAAAATTTGATATAGTTTATTCTTCTTATGGAGTACTATTATGGCTTTCAAATCTTGAAAAATGGGCTAAACTCATTTCTAACCTTTTAAAGAAGGGAGGATTCTTTTATTTAATAGAAGGTCACCCATATAGTATGATTTTAAAAAATAGCGATGATGATTACAATCTGAAAATTACGAAAGATTATTTTCGACATAAAAAACCAAAAATTGGAATTTCCGAAAACGACTATATTAATCGACAATATAAAATAAAAAATAAGTCATTTACATGGAATTACGCCATTAGCGATGTATTAAATACATTAACTCAAGCTAATTTAAAACTTGAATATTTGCATGAATTCCCTTTTAGTGATAACCCTTATCACAAAGGGATGATCAAAAACAAAAAAAATTTATGGCAATTTGAGAAAAATAGTCCACAAATTCCGCTTACGTTTTCTCTAAAGATGTATAAATAATAAATTAATTTATTAAAAATGCAAATGAAGAAAAAAATTGTTTTACAGGGGATTCCATTTTGTTTTGGCCCTGCAGCTCATATGATTGCAATCGGAAATGAATTAAGAAAAAAATATACAAATAAAGTTGAGTTAATTGCATTAGCTGATGGCACTGTATTCGAACTTATTACCAAAACTAACTTGTTTGATAAAGTATATAGGTTCAAGACTAAAAAATCTTGTATTAATCAAAAGATATTTGATTTACTATCTTCCGCAAATAAAATCATAAGTGTAGGAGATTTTGAGTTTGTTCGCTATGTTGTAGAATCAGGTCTTACTCTTTCCCTTGTTGATCCTTTGTTATGGATGTGGAAAGAAGTCCCAGAAGAAATAAAAAATTGTGATTTGTATTTTGCCGTTGACTTTCCAGGCGTTAGGAAAAGAATCATGTCCTTGAAAACTAAGTATGATGGTAACACTAATATCAAACTTGTTGATCAAATCTGCTCTATAGATGAAAAGCAATATGATCAGTTAGAAAATGATCAAAGCATTATTGTACATTTTGGAGGGATATCAAATCCACTAGGAACAAATATTGAATTAGTGACTGCAATGATTCAAGACATTCTTGATGTTTTAGAACAAATGGATAACATTAATTCAATAAAAGTGAGAGGTGGGGACAAGATTTTAAGAAAGATATTAAGAAATATTAAGATTCCCCCATCAAAAAAATCAATTGAATTTGGTTCAGTTAATCAGAATGTGTTTTTTAATGAATTATCTAAGTGTAAGGCGATTTTGTCAGTACCAGGTATGTCAATCGTTTATGAATCATTTACATTAAATAAGCCTATCTTGTTTTTGTTACCATTAAATTACAGTCAGTTAAGACAAATGTATTTATATAAAATTATTTTTAAACAACCCAGTTCAATACAATGGGAAGATTTAAATAACTATTATTCAATTGGAAATAATGAAGAAGAAAAAAAAGCAATTAATGAACTAATTAAAATGAGCAAGAAATACTTTAAAGATTATGAAGCAAGAAATGATTTTAAGATATTAATTAAGAATTATTTAGTAGACAATAAAATTACAGCCTTGTTGAAAAATAAGAATTCTGACGTATCCTATACGACTCATCTAAATGGAGCGCAACAAATTATAGAACATATGTTCAAATAGATGCTTTTTATAATACTCTTCTAAGAACCTATACTACCTTCTGAATTTGTCATAATCCAATCGAGACTTCTAAAACCCAGTATAATTTCTTTAGAATAATCTACTACCTGTTCAGGCTGATCATGAAACCAAAAATCAATAACTTCTTTTTGAAAATTAGGACTTAACATAATTGGTCCAATCATCTTACTTAATTCTTGTCTTTCTTCAATAATTTGAATTATCGCAGCAAATAATAGGCCTCTTGTCATCTGAATTATGTGTCCTGGACTAGAATCTGGTCTTCCAGTGATAATGGCTACAAGTTTAACCAAAGTTAAAGTTATTTGCTGATAATATTGGTGGAATCAATGATTCTAAGTAATAATGAAATTTATTTAATAGTTTTAATGGAAATAATCAAATGATAAAATGAATAACAAAAATGATAAATAAACATCAGATGAATTATGTAATTGTAGATCTTGAAGCCACCTGTTGGGAAAGCGATCAGAGCACAGAAGATATGGAAATTATAGAGATCGGCGCTGTTCTCCTTAAAGGGAATACATTTCAGTCATTTTCAGATTTTGATCAATTTGTAAAGCCTATAATTAATCCATATCTGAGCGATTTTTGTATGCTGCTGACTAATATAACTCAGCGTCAAGTTGATGAAGCACTGATATACAAGAAGGCGTTTCAATCCTTTTTAGTATGGATAGGAGAAGAACCATTTAAATTATGTTCATGGGGCAAATTTGACTTCGATTTATTTGTTCTTGAGAATAAAAGAGTCAATATTGGATTCCCTGAAAATTTCATGGGTCACATTAACCTTAAAGAATTGTATGCCAGAGCTTTTAATACTAAACCAAATATTGGACTTAAAAAGGCCCTACAAAAGCAAAGTATGGTTTTTCATGGAAATCCCCACAGAGGGATTGATGATGCAAGAAATACTGCAAGGATTGCACAAATGATATTGGTGCTTGATTACTAAACTAATTAATAAATAAGACCTGGTCAGGAAAGAGTATTAATAAGACATCTGCATTTTATCAAGGACTTCAATCCTGTTTTGTTCATAGTTGATCCAAGTAAGCAAAAGCATTGAACCCTCAGGTAATTTATTATGCTCCATGACCCTTATTTCAGCAACCTTAACAGAGGTCGTAAATCCATTTTCATCAGGTTTGATTATAAATGGAGAACCAGTATGTCCAAAGAAATGATATAATGGCTCATGCTTCTTTAAAACATCCCGAATCTCAGGCATTCCAAATCCGTGAGTTACAAAATCTAAAGCTGAGTCATGCGTAATTAATAGATCGATATGTTCATTAAGGGATAATTGATTTACTTTATTTCTTTCATATTCCTGCAGATATCGTTGACTTTTTTTCTTATCAGGACTGCCGATTCGACCAATTCCTAAGATATTAATAGACTCTTTGTCATTAGAAAGTGAAAATACTTCTCCAGTCTTGATTACAAATATTCTCTTATAAAAATCAACAGGGAAATAGGACTCAGAATAATTCTTTTCAAGATCGTCAAGAAAATCATGATCCTCATGATTCCCTCTTACACAAATCATTGGGCAATTGACGCTATCAAACAATTTTTTAATCTCTGTGTCATATTTGAAAAAATATTTATTGAAGCCTAATTCTGAGATGTCTGAATTAGAATGTTTTAAAGTAGCCCTGTCTAGTTTGGATAAATCTGGGAAAATTCCTGCATCTCCGCATTGTAAAATATAGTCAACTTTTATTCCTCTTTCTTCCTGTAACTTTTTTACCAGGTTAAAAGCCAATAATAGTTTTCCATGAAGATCTGAGAATATTACTATCTGCATTAGTGTCAAAAAACTAGAAATATTTGTGAAAATTAATATAAATCCAAATAGTTTGTCAAAAATTGAGTCACTTATTGCTTTCGACGAGATTTTTGCTTATCAATAGATTGATAATAAACCATTATTTTTGATTTTGTCAAATTAAAGGTCAACCGATAAAGTTAGATACCATGAAGATGTACATTTTAATTAAAGAGTCTGTTCCTTTAGGATTTGCAGTTCTGGTAGCAGCACACGCTTCCCTCGCTGCTTATTTAAAATTTAAAGATACACCTGACATTGATGAATGGTTATCTGGACCATTTTATAAAGTTGTTTGCAAAGTAAACACCCTCGAGTTCGAAAAAGCGAAGGCAATTGAAGATAATATCATTCTTACTGAATCTGCTCTTGAAAATCAGGAGGTAGCAATCGCTTTTAAACCCAGAAATGAATGGCCAAAGTCATTCAATTTTTATAAACTATATAGGTAACATGGTGAACATACTCTTCCGGCCATTAGTAAAAGAAATATGACTTCAATATAAATATTAATTTTAAAAATATTTCAGATATATGCCTTACGAAATAAAAGCAATCATTGCAAAGTCAGAAACCTTCAGGAAAGCTAATCTAAAGCTTCCAATTGTAATTCTTCCTTTCCATATGGGACTGCTTCCATTAACAAAAGAAAATCTACAAACCCTTAAGATCACCAGATTGCTTCTCGAAGACTTCTACGAGATAATTCCGGACAGACAATTGGATAGTGTTGTAGGAGCCATGTCTAAATATGGGAAGGTTGCTTTAATCCAGGCTAATCTGTTTGGAGGTAATGGCGATCAGGCATGCATGGTATGGGATAATGGAGAACGGATTCGTCTGGAGGTGAGTTACAATGCGATTAATCATGCCATATTTGATATAGAAGAAAATATTTGGGAATCTGTAAAAAAAGATAAATTTGAATCTTTTGACCTTGGCAGATTCAGAAGTACTCAAGAATGGGCAGAAATTGCTAAAACAAAGTAAATACCTTCCGTTTACAACTATATACTTTATCTGAGCTTCGGACTGAGACTAACGCTCAAAAATGATAAGAGTTTACTTTTGTCAATTATAAGTAAAATTTAAAAGCATGAGAATTTTTGTAATCGCTGACACACACTTTGGTCATCTGTCACTCATTAATAAGTACCAGTCACGCCCATTCAACTATGAGGAGAAGATTATGAAAAACTGGAAACAGACAGTGACGGATGATGATCTAGTTATACACCTGGGAGATGTTGTAGTCGGGAAATCAATTGACTGGGCATCAACAATTCCAAACCTTCCCGGAAGAAAGATTTTGGTCCTTGGTAACCATGATAAGAAAAATGAATCCTGGTATATGTCACATGGTTTTGATTTTTGCTGTCAGCAATTCACGATTAATATTTATGGAGTACAGATCTTGTTTTCACACGAACCGGCGACTGCAGGTGATTATGACCTGAATATCCATGGACATCTTCACCTTGGAAGACATCGCGAGTTGAAGGTTGATGAACGACATTTTCTTTTGGCTCTTGAAGCAACAAACTATCAGATGCGACTTCTGGAATCGATTGTTAAAGACTGGAAGAAATCCAAATTGCAATAAGAGGAAAATTATTCAAACTACCGTTAGGTTTTATACAATAGCCGAATATCCTTTGTCCATTTGACACACGAATCATGTAGCTTCTTCCCAAGTATCAATTCAGGCCATATATCGGCTGGCCCGTCATCAAGAAACATCTTTAGTCGCTGTCTATTATCATTCAGCAATTCACCATTTTCAGACCATTCACCCTGGCTTTTCAATTGAGGAAAGTTGGGATTTTTTAAATTGACACAAAATTTAGAGGAGGGACTATGAAAAATTTCAACCGGATGGTCTTCAGGAATTTTTACTAGGGTAATATAATTGATCTTATTATTTTGAATGAGTTTTTTCCCATAAAATTCTGGCTTATCTTGGAGCAATTTAATCCAGTTTTTAACATGTATTTTCCCGGTACTCCATGATGCAACAGGTATAAGAAATGAACTTTTACCCAGCCATGGCTTTTTATTCTTATGAAGTTTTACTGCTAGCATTAATAACAATTGTCTACGACTCCAAATTAAAGCGAAATGACTCTACATTAAAGCACTTAATTTTTTTAAATGTATTTCTTCTAAGACTTGAGAGCTTATGAATAAAGGTTTTTCTTCATAATAACAGTAAAACAAGATATTCGTGAGTGGAAATCCATTCCATTCACACCAGAATATCAAATCAAACTTGTTGCCAATGTCCGTAGAACATAAAAAGATATGTTTACAATCTTTGTGTGGCTTTACATCCCATTTATAGTGAAGTCCATCATCTTCATAAAAATTATACTCAAATACTCCATAATTTTTCTTCATTTCAATTTCAATATGATTCATTAATTGGGATATAAAATATTCATCAGAGTCTGGGTCGGTAATTAAATAAAATGAGACTCCTGTAGCTCCTTTTCTGGAAGAAGAAATAAATGCATCCAATTCTTCATGAGGAGTTAAAATATTTCGCAAAAGAAGATATGGAAAATGATCTTCACTAATGATTCTCTTACCTTCAATTCCATTTATCTTTAGAAAACTATAAAAAGGGAAATTATCCATCGTTGTTTCACAAAATAGAATTTGAGCGTTTTCAGCAAATGGTGTTATTTTCCAAATGTTATTTTCAAGAGAATCATCGGACTCAGACAATAATTGCTCAAATCTTTTATCATTTTTTGTTACATCTATATAATTATATATTTTCTGAATAGTTTTATTTGAAAGACCCCGACAATCCACAATATAGCTTGATGAACTACTGTTGCTTACAAAACCTTTTCGTATTTTCATGTTTTAATTTATTGAATTAAACAATAGACATCGTCGGATGCCATTCCTTGTTGATCGTAGTAATTCCGTCCTGAATATATTTACACTTTTACTATTCCATAGTTCTTGCGTAAAGTCTCTAACTCCTATAATTTCAATTGGATTAATATCTTTCTCACCCTCAGCAAATGAACATGGCCAATAGTTCCCATGTACATCAATATATGCAGAAAACAAAGATGATTCGCAACTCTCCGTTAATTCCAATAATCTTCTCATTTCAGCATCATTCATTTTGCCATTAAAAATTGATGAAGCAAATTTTGGAGCACTGCAGGAATCGAACCCATATGGAAGGTTGCTATCCTTACAAATACTTAACAAATGATTAAACTGCTCCTGATTTAATGATGTGAATAAATATTTGGCTCTTCCCTTTGGTTTAATACTAAGAAAAACAACAGCATTTAATTTCTCTAGACGCTTATCAGTCTTTATATCCTGCAATACTGTTATTATAAAAGGAAGGTTTTGTTGACTTATTACTAAGTGCATATTTACCTGCCTTGCGCCCAAATTTATTAGTTTAATTATTGAATTATAACATAATTCTTTATCTTCCGGATGAGCACTAACTGCTATTGCACCTAAAAGATTTTTAAATTCATTCGCCAACTTATCAGACAAATGTCTACCAGAAATTGTCAAATTTGGAATAAAACCTTTGTGATTGCAGTATCGCATCATTTCGAGAAGGTCAGGATTTGCATTTTCATCAGTTATTCCGAATGCAACCTGAGTTAAAACCGGAGGTATTTTATCTAATATGGACTTAAACAACTTAAAATTCATATTATATGCTTTGCTGTAAGAATTATTCTTATAGCAATAAGCACAATTTGAGTAACAACCGTTAATGCTAACTTCAATATCCAAAATTTCAGGTCCTAAAGGACAATATAAAGGATCATCTGAAGACAAATTTGTCTTACCCCAACGATAAAATGTTCCATTAATTTTATTAAAATTATAATTGTATGATGAATCATCAGTTCGACAGATTTTAAACTCGCTATTCTCAAAAATATAATAGATTACCTTTTTATGGTAAATTTTAAACTTCTTCATTTGAGCATCAGATTGCACTTATTTAATTAGAATATTAAAAATAAATAATTACTGGAATATAATGACATAAAAAGCAGAATATTCAAAATTGTTGTAAACCTCGATTTTTAAATATTGTTCAGAAAAATAATTAAATTCGAGTTTGACACTCTGAGATAACGCTATACTATTTTTATAAGAACCAACATCTTTTATGGAAGGAAAATGGAAATCGTGAATTAGGCCAGATTTTCTATTATGATGAAACAAAATTATTCGCGGAATAATATACTGTTTTAATAGGTACGGTAATTCGGGTTTCATATATTATGATTTTAATATGTATCAACTCAAAATGGAGATAATAAATTACTCTGCTGAGCCATTGAATAAACTTTACGGATGGCTTCCTCCAGATCTTATGGCTGAGAAGATTATTTTTTTCCCTGATGCCTGTCCGGGAAAGTCGCCTTTGCCAACAGGAACCGTGGTTTTTACAAAGCAGGAAAACTGGAGGAAGTTTGCAGTTTCTGATTGCGGATGCGGAATGCTGCTGGTCAAATCTTCTGTCGGGAGGAACTCTTTCAATAAGAAAGACTGGAATAAAGTGTATCATGATTTGAAAAACAATAAAGGGAAACTCGGTGATCTGGGATCTGGGAATCACTTCCTCGACGCACTTGAATCTTACGATGATGATAATCTTTACTTCCTCATCCATACAGGGTCAAGGAATGAGTCAAAAATTGTTGATCATTTAATTGACAGGCCGAATGAATTTGATACAACTTTTCTTACTGCCTGCGAATGGGCAAGGCACAACAGAGCAGAGATCTCTAGTCTCCTTAACAAGTACTTTGGACCACTTGAAACCATAATAGACCGTAACCATAACAATATTGAAATAACTGATGAAGGTGTTATAATAAGAAAAGGTGCAGTCAAAGTAGTTCCCGGAGAACTGGCTGTAATTCCGTCCAATCTCGATGGGGATGTGGTACTTGTAAAAGCCACTGATAATGTGAAGGTCACATTTAACTCCTTAAATCATGGAACCGGAAGGGTAATGTCGAGATCGGCTGCAAAAGCGCTTGCTGACTGTTTTGATTATGATAAACTCAGGGAGAGGATCTATATCCCTGAAATGATAAAAAATGCTTCAATAAAAACTGAAGCTCCGTTTTGTTATCGCGATCTGGATGCCTGTCTTGAACTAATCAAAGTTCTTATAACTGTTGAAAAGAGATTTAGTCCGTTTGCGTATCTGGGGCAGATATAGAATCAAATATTGGATTGGATAATAAAGATCACTTGAAAATATTCTGAAAGCAATAAAAAAATCAAATATTCATGGGAAAAGTTATCAACTTCAATAGGGTAAGCGATCCATACGGGGAATTTTCCAATTTTGCACTTTTTAAAATAAATATTATGGGTAAGGTATGGCCAACAAGCGAGCACTATTTCCAGGCACAGAAGTGTGATGATCCATTTTATCAGAAAGAAATACTAAAGACGGCCACGCCAATGATGGCAGCAGAATTAGGGAGAAGCCTGGGCTTCAAACTAAGGGATGATTGGGAGCAAATTAAAAATGATGTGATGTATGAAGCTTTGTCTGCTAAATTTACTCAGCATCATGATTTAAAAGAACTCTTGTTATCAACCGACACCGCTATAATAGTCGAGCATACAAGCAGGGACGATTACTGGGGAGATGGTGGAGATGGTTCAGGAAAAAATATGCTTGGAAAAACATTAATGAGGGTAAGAGAGGAATTAAAGGGGTAGAAGACTATCTTATAGATAATTTTTTAAGAAAATGGTAATATATAAAATCGGGGATTTATTTTCTTCTAAAGCACCTGCTCTTGCACAAGGATGCAATACAACTGGTAAAATGGGTGCTAGAATAGCAAAGACTTTTAAGAATCAGTACATTGATATGTATAAAGAATACAAGAGGTTATGCGGAGAAGGAAATTTTAATGTTGGCGAAGGGTATATACAAAACAGCTGACAATAGATATATTTTTAATCTGGCAACCCAGGGAATTTTATCAGGAGTTGCAATTGAATATGTAGATTCATCTTTTAGGTGGATGAAAGGACAAATGCTAATACTTGGTATAAACCATGTTGCAATTCCAAAAATTGGATGCGGCTTAGGAAGACTTAACTGGGAGAATGATGTATTACCAATAATTGAAAATATATTTGATCAGGAAAATATTACAGTGGAAGTTTGGGAGAGACAATATGAACCAAAACCACAATTTAATTTATAGTATGTAGTATTTAGAATAGAATAAACTGATAAAACATGGATGAACTAAATTATCAAGACGATCCATTTGAATTGGCACGTTTTCTTTCAATACAAGAAATAATGTACCCAATTGCTTTAGGTGAATTAAATCGTGGACGAAAAGAAAGCCCCTGGATGTGGTTCATTTTCCCGCAGATTGATGGTTTAGGTAATAGTGGTAACGCTATTTACTATGGAATAAAAAGCATCGATGAAGCTAAAGGATATCTTGAACACCCTAAATTAGGCACCAGACTAATAGAATGCTGTAATGCCATTCTAAAAATTCAAGGCAGATCAGCATTAGATATTTTTGGATTTCCCGATGAAATGAAATTGAGGTCTTCAATGACCTTATTTTCATCAGTACAGAATGATCCGGATTTTGTGTTCAATCAGGTACTTAAAAAATACTTTGAAGGTAAACCTGATCAGAAGACAATTGCACTTTTAAGAGATATGTTTGGTTTTATAAATATTGGATAGCAATGACGAGATATCCTATTTTATTATTACCACTTCAGTTCCGACATTTGCATATTCGAATATTTCATTTATATCCTTGTTTTTTAAAGCAATACATCCGGCAGTCCAGTTCAATCCAAGATCGATTGCAAAATCAGTATAATAAGGAACGCCGTGTATCCCAATCTCCCCACCGGGGTTTGAATCTTTAGGTAGGATGCCAGCTCTTTTTGCGTTAGCAATTTTTCTAAATGACTCAACGTTCGGATAATCTATCCAAATAAATCTTGACCATTTTTTGTGTTTGTACTTGGCAAGTATTTTAAAATTGCCTTCAGGAGTACAAAAGTCACCTTGTTTGAGTTTGTCATCCACCGGATTTCTGCCAAGAACCACTGGATATTGTTTTATTAAAGATGTACCAGCCATAAAAGAAAGAGTATAATAACTTTTATCAATAAATATATGCAAATCAGAAGCTTCAATATTCAGAGAATCCATTAGTCTTGGTAGCGGTATGAAATAATTGGTAAGCACTTTGTGATTCCTGCGAATGAAAATATTATTTCTTCCATTTTCATCTGTTTGATTGAGATATTTATCTTTAGGATTACAATTGGCTAATACTGTCAAAGTAATCACCAGCATAACGAAAATAAATATGCCAATATGACTAGCTTTAATTGTTGTGATATTTTTCGAATGTGTTTTATTATTCATGATGGATAACATTAAAATTTATAAGTCCTTTGCTATAAAATAAATTTGTCTGCTTCACAGGTCATTCTTTTCTCAAAGAAATTTTAAAGAATACACCCCATATAACTGCCAGGATACTTGCTATTACAATTATGTTAAATTGTTCAGTAGAAAAAGGAACTGGTATATAATTTATCAACCAGTTACTGAACTTTGTCAAATGTGTCAGTACAATTGGGAAATGTGGTCTTAACAGATCAACCAATAAAGCTGCCAGAATGGTGCAAACCAGGACGGCCAAACCATGTGATGAACCATGTCGTATCATTTTTCTTAATGTTTAATTCATTTCTTGTATTGATAATTCAAAACTATCTATTGAAACACCTTTAATATATCTCCCAAAACCGGGAAATGATCGCGATAATTATGGTTCCAGTCCAGATAACTGAAAACAGTATTTTATCTTTTAGATTAAGGGTATCGTTAAATTTAAGAATTGGAGGATCCATTCTATGCTTAAAAAATACGATCCCTCTTATCGCTATCAAAAGGCACAACCAAATAAATGCATAATAGTTACTGGCAATACAAACAATAGCTGAACCTGTCCCTGTAATTAAATGAAAAATTCCAATTCTTTTATTGCTATCCGAGATAAAGAGACATTCAAAAATGTTTCCTCCATCCAGCAAAGCAACAGGAATAAGATTAAAAGTATTAATGTAAACCAAAGCCTTGATAAAGAATAACCATTTATCAGGTAAATAATTTTCAAATAATAGAAATAAAGATCCGATCAAAATTCCAGGCAAAGGACCTGCAAGAGACACCACAATCTTGTTAAACCTAGAGTCCATTGTGCTGGTTGTTTTTGTAAAAGCCATCAAAGGATAAAAAATGATCTTAATATCGTTAAACTTGAAATATTTCATAGCATAATAATGACCCATTTCGTGGAAAAGCAGAATTACCTGTATACACATTATGTGGAAAAAATCGAATCCTAAAAACAAGGGCAGGATCAAAGAGATAATAAAACTAAATGCAGCAATTATGAAGTTACCATTGATCTTCGGATCTGAATAAATCAGATTGAAGATTGTCATAATTTTTTTTATTATTGAATAAAGTACCCACATTTCGATAATAATCAAGCAACTTGTATTTCCGGAATAATGATATAATCATCAGGGTCAGAATTTGAATCAACTTCAGCCAGCGCCTTTTCAAGTTTCTTCCTGGTGCATTCATCCACATAATCATTCACCATATCATATTCACTATCCTGGGAAAGTAATTTAATTAGGGATGGGATTAATTCAAGCATAATGAAGAGTAGGGTAAGTCCTAAAACCATCATACGTGATTGATTTGACTTATCCTCCTTTACAAGTTTGTGTAGAGCTTCATATTTAGACCATAAATCATATGTTGCATTAGGTTTATATACATTGAAGTCCTTCTGCATTTGGGCCAGTCTTTCCGATCTGTACGTCCTTTTCTCCCGAATCTTCTCATTCAGATCATCGATAATACGATTATAATTATCAGCATTTGTCCTGGCATAGCTGAAACGAATTCCCTGGCCTGCAACGCCTGATAATCCTGTGCCTAAATATCCCAGATCTTCAGCTTCCATCCTTTTCTGTTCATCACTCCTAAGCTTTGTGTAGTAGTTTATTTGTAACTCAAGATTATTAATAGTTGAGTCAGTTTCTGAAATAAACTTATCCTGTTCATTCTTGAATGGCATCATCCTTGCAATTTGCTCATCCTTTATGTTCTGGTTAATCCGCCTTTCAAGTACTTTGAGTTTAATTGGCACTGATACTATTATCCCTATCATAATCGCCAGAGGAATTCTAAGCAACGCCGCCTTCTTGTTTTTTGAGGCTACAATCTCCCGGTCAATCAATCCGATCATCATCGCATATAAAAAAGCACAGGCCCCTACTAACAATGAGTCTTTGATAGCTAAAACATATGTCTGAGACATCTCATCCCAATCTCCAAAAATGGTTGTCAGGGCGTAGTAACTTGACAAAAATGCAAACAGGGCAGTTATAAGGACAAACAGGCCCAATGTTCTCTGATGCATCCTAGTTCTGCTGTTACATCTAGTCACGAAAATGTAATCAGTTTTTGATAAGTAATAAAGTAGTTTCATTTTCTTAGTATTTAATTTGAATTATCTTCAAAAAAGTCAGCGACCTTATTTTTTAAGCCAGAAAATTTCAGGCGTTCTTCTATTGTCACTTTTAGTTTATCTTTAAACCGAATTATCGGATCTTTAAATGCATATCCCAGCATTGCTACTACAAAAATCCTAAAGAGCCAACCTATCGGAGATAGATGCTTTTTAACTCGTCTGACATTCTTTGTCTTTATCATTCTTGCTGCAGCAATTTTACCGCTATAACTCCTTACCGAAATTTTATTATACAGCCTTTCAGACTCCGGTATTATCATATGCTCTGTTTTGAAATTGCTCATCGTCAATCCTACATGGCAAAACTTTTCAATATACGCATAGGGGATCCAGGCATGCCCTATATAACCTTTGTCATTATTATGAGCCCAGTGAGGACCCCAGCTATTCCGTACCAGAAATAATTCTCTGGCATCATCATATCCGCATACAGCCATAGCATGGTAACCTACAATTGCTTCTCCCGGCAGAGGTATAGTCACCCATCCGGTATCTGAAGTGTTAAGGCTAAAAAATGATTCGTGAAGAGCAACACCAATTACAACAAGACTAGTCTTATTCTCTGTTGAAAATCCACGCCTTACACACGTTTTACGATTAAGTAAATACTTTATGTCTTCAGCCTTACTGGTTTCTCTGATAAAAACCGGTTCATCATTGGTGTAGATTCTTTTTGTATTAAACGCTTTTTCCGGTGGTGGTCCCTGATGAGGAGTCGATCCTGTATATGGATTATATGGCCATATTGTTTCTTCTACATTCCCAAGATCAGTAAATAATCTGTCATGGAGTATCCTGGCAGCTACCTCAATGTAAGTTCCTTCCTCATCAGGAATACCATCAATCATTTTGGCCTGATGATATAATAGCTGACGCGATGATCTTTGCCCTGTTGAATAGTCTATGCTTGAACAAAAGGCATTTGCCACACAAGTACCTCGCTCCCCCTGATCAAAAACAGGACCAGCAGCTTCATAGCCAGGAACTACAAATAAACCCCTTTCAATTTTGATATCAGCGGCAGTAAACCAGAACGCGGTATCAATATTTGATACCTTTCTGTTAACGACTGACCCGAATGCCCAACCTGAATTATAGTTGTAACGTTGAAAACTGGTATTTATCCTTATACATCTGTTGTAAACCCTGATTGCATCATTCCTTGATACTTTCATTGCGCGCTGTAATTGGGAAATAATCAATTCCGGCTGTATTTTTCTTTGTAGTGCCAGACCTGATTTAGTAAGCCCTTTAATTCGGGCAGTCTTTTCAGATACCCTTGGAATTTTCCTTTGAATAAGGCCTAAAAGCTGCGAAACTGTTTCAATAAGATAGTTGCTTAAATTATCTGTTGCAGCTTTGGCTTTCTGACCAAGGTCTTTTTCCAGAAGATAAAATAGTCCTCCATTATTTGATATTTTCTGAATCTTTCTCATTGTTTGGTATTATTTTTAAACCAGTTGGATGTTCTTCTGAAAATTCTTTGTACTCATTTAATACATCCTCAGGAATAAATTGTATAAGCTCATTGATTATCACATCTTTGTTATTCAGGTCATTAAATACCTCTATCTTAGTCAGTCCCCATGTTGAACTCAGCAATTGTCCCAGGGTGAAAATGTTATATCTGCTCAATAAATTCAGAACTAGCGGAGTCAAAAATTCGACCTCAGCTAAGCTTAAATTGCGATACAATTCTTTTGAATCCATCATTAACAGTAATTAGAATTTCATTTAAATTGAATGAATGCGATGAACACCACGATAAGATGAAATAAGATATCCAGAAATTAAGAATAAAAAGGATCAACCATCCTGGTAATCCTATATCCCCAACTTCATGATGATTCTTAATCAGGTGTTTAATAGTAACTATTGCAAACAATGCATAGCTTGCAACAATAATTTGATAGCTGTATTCTACATTGATTAGGGTAAACAGGACCACCAAAGTTATTGTGATAAGAGGGAAAAAGTAAGGAGACAAAGCTACAAGGATACTTTTTTGTGAACCTTCTGTATAAATTATTCCACTGGTTGCTGAAACATATAATCCACTTACTTTTTTGAATGTCAGCATGGAAAATAACATATGGGTAAATTCATGCGTAAGGTTTTCAAAGAAATCCAACCTTCTCCTTAAGAAGAGCAGATAAGTTGCAGCTACTGGTATAACGACCAGAAAGTATTCCTTTGCTGCCATAACATAAGTTTCTTTAACTTTTTGATAGCCATCAATAAAGAATAGTCCAGTAAAAATTGTCAGACTGGCTATTACAATATATTTAATTATCTGTCTCATTTTGTTTTAGTTATGGAGGGGAAATATCTTTCCCCTCCTGTTAATAATTACTTTACAGGATCAGATGAACCCAGCTTATCCAGGCCTGTTATCCTTTCAAATTTTTTCCTCAGTTCATCATTTTCTTTTCCTAATATTTCACTTGCAGCCAGTTTCGATTTTTCAGCCATCGTATTGGTTGAATAAGCAATACGAATCTGGAAATCATAGAACTTACCGTTATCCTTGTAGAAAGTACAAATTGGTGTACCTATTGGTAAAGTCTGTGCAAGGAGGTTTGAAAACACCCCTTTTATCTTCGAAAGTGTTTCATATTCATTCCTTGAATAGAGCTTATTGTTGTAATCGGATTCAATAAGTCCCAGAATTCTTGATTCCATCTGAGTGCAGGCGTCAATCTGTGCATCACTGGCGGCGTGACGCCTTGCTACGTTCTGGATCCCTGATACTGCAGAACCAACTCCAATTACGAACTGGTTGTTTCCAGCTTCGTCGGACATGAACTGCTTTTCGAAAGACTGTCGTAGTTGCCATTCAATACCAGGAGCGCCAACTTCAGCCGTAAATCCCTCTTTTGTAAGCTTTTTTGTTTCCTTGCGGATAAACTGAGTTATTTGCCTTTGTGATTTACGATCTGTTTTATCAGGCTTAGATGAGTCAGTTTTTGCCTGAATTTGATTCAAGCCAATTATCGAAATAATAATGGCTGCCAAGAGTTTGAATAATTTTGTTTTCATGATACTTTTTTTTTAAATAATTAATGAATAATTGTAAGTGGATCTATGGTTTTTCCGTCAAGACTTAACTGATAATGAATATGAGGCCCTGTGGACATACCGGTATTGCCTGAGAGCCCAATAATCTGCCCCTTTATTACATGATTCCCAAACTTTACTGACACTCTGGAGAGGTGTCCATAATATGATTTATATCCATTCTCATGGTCAATAATGACATAATTACCATTTGTTCGATTATAAGTAGCTTCTATAACTTTTCCCGAGCCACAGCTGAATACCTTGGTATTCTCAGGTACAGCTAAATCTATCCCATGATGAAATGCTTTTCTACCGGTAAAAGGATCGATTCTGTAACCATATTTTGACGCTAACCTAAACTCACTGTCGGTTGGATATATATCAGGATAGCTGGCTTCAGTAATTTCACTGTTGACAGGGATGTTTTCTTCAGTTTTCTCACTTTCTACTATTTCTCCCTGATCATCAGTGGTTTCAACAGCTGTATATACCATATGTCCTAAAGATCCATGAATCTCTGTAAAAACCTTACCAATCTCCTTTTGCATCGTGATTAATAATTCCCGATTCCTTTCAATCAATGATGATTGCGAATAGCTGACAAGATTTAACAGTATCAATACAATTACCAACGTGAACTTTGTTTTCATCTTATTATTTGTAAATTGTTACCGGCAAATTTTTAATTTGAAATTTCTCAAGAATATTACCTGATCTGTAATAGAATATAAGGTCACATATCATTTCCCTGGTAAGAAAAAATCGTGAAGGCAAATCACTTTTTACGGTCTTAGCAAAACCATTCACGCCAGGAGCAAGAATAAAGTTCAAGTTATCAACCTGTATTCCCGGATAACTACTACCAACGGTGTGTATCAACAATTCCATTGAAGTAATCGAGCAGGGCAGATTGAGATTGTAATTAATATTCATCCGGATAGTCAGGCTTTTCAAAATGCCATTCCACGCATCTTTCTCAAAATCTGACATCTGAATCTTGTCGGTAATTTCAAGAATTGGTTTAATGACTGGCTTCTCAACTGCGATCCTGGAGGATAATTTGGCTGAAGGCAAATCGAAATAAATTTCGACTGAACATGGATCATTATTGTTGCCAATTATATTATACCTTAACTCCCATGAGTTGGCTCTTTGAAAGAGTGTATCTATTTTAACTCCTGTTAACTTAATTTCCGGGACAAGTTTTGATTCAATCGGTATCTGACCATTGAACAAACCAAACCGAATATAACTTCCTGGATTATGTTCCAGTATTCTGATCTCAATTGTATTAAGGAAGATTCTTATGTTTTGCAGTACTCTTATTAATGCAATGCTGTCTCTCTTATCAAAATTGCCTGTAAGGATGAAATCTGATATAGTATTGTACCTTTCTACTTCAGATTCCAGATTATGATCAAAGGAAAATTTTGTCAACGAATCAACAACGTGGTGCATTCTTGATGCCAGCGAGGCATTTTTCTCTATGGATAAATTGAAATCATTCTTTATCCTGTTCAATTCCCCTGCATCAATATCATACTTGATGAAATATTTAGCCGAACAAGCAGATTCTTCAAAGTAATAGTCTGCAAACCTGTCAACAGAAATATTAATTACAGGTTTATACTTATTTTCAAAATGATTTTTAAGAAGATATGCCTCATGGCTTTCAGCAATATTTCTTCCATCAATATTATTCTGAACGAAATTCACCTCAATTATGCTTCCGATTTCACCAAGACTCTTTATAATAAAAGCCTTGATGTCATTCAGGGCAGCATTTTTTGCCTCCATAATGGTTCTCCCCTGGCCATAACCTACGGTAAAATCTTTCGAGACAGCATAGATCCAGTCTGGGGCCTGTTTCTGAGACAGAGTTTGCTGATCAGGTCTATTTGTGACGGAAGATGGCGAAGATTTTGCAGCTGATTGATATGGATTCCTGTAAATATCCTTGGTTGAAGAACAGGAAAGAGTAAATATCAACCATACGATAAGAATTGGTCCAATAATTATATTTCTGTCAGTTGTTCTCATTTAGTTTGATCTGATGAGTTTTATCTACTCATCTTTATGATCAAACGCCTTGCTAAAACTTGGCAGAATTTTTTAAAACTTTTATATACAGCTGTTATACAGCCATTTATAATTACATATTTAATTTATCGGATCCTTGATGTCTAAAACTAATATCTTATTTATAAGGTTAATTACTGATTATTTTAAAAGCTTGAGGAGTTATAGATTAAGTCTGATAAATCCATTTTTGGTGTTGTATTCATTTATCTTATTGCAAATGGAAAAAGAAAAGTTCATCAACAGCTTTAGTCGGAATGGCAAATATTTAACCAGATATTAAAAATCTTAAAGTGATTTCCCCTTATTTCCCTTTTTAAGATATAATAAGATATTTTGACAATATCATAAAAAATTAAACGTCACTTCTTCCCATATCTTCATGTTAGGAGACAGGCATAGATCTTTAAATTAATGTAAGCCTAGAATTAGGCTAGTTGAAGAATTTCTTAAATGGGGCTATTGATTTTAATCGGTTTAGGTCTTTATTATTATTGATTGCATAAATAACCTTCTGACTATCAACTTCAGATTTTGAAAAACGTTGTGAAAGCCAGCCTTTTCTGTTTGAAGGTTCCATAATTTTCTCTATCTCGCTTAAAGTTGGAGCAAGTTCATTTATTTCTTCAAATTCTTCATAATGCTTTATGAAGGTCTTAAGGAAGTGAACTAGATCTTTGACCTCATACGGTAGTATTGAAATATCTTTATCCATAATCTTAACAACGCGTGGACCATTGTCGCTATTTGTATGTTCTGTAAAAGTATTGGCTAAATCTTTAACAGGCTGATGTGTCTTCCATAATTCGAGCAGTTTAAGAGTTTTTGATTTGTCAAATCTCGATTTCGGAAAGATGGCTAAGGTGTGATCTATAAAATTCAATAATTCCCTTACATTACCTGGCCAATCATATTCACTATCGACTAGTGCATTAATTGCATCCGGAGTAAATGGGGCTGGATTAAAATCTTTGAATTTAAAATACAGAATATCAAAGATATCACTCCTTCTTTCTCTTAATGACGGTACTTCAGGGAATAATCCACCAACACGATAGAACAGATCAATCCTGAAATTTTCAGTTCCTGCACTTTCTTTCAATTTTAAACTTGTGGCACAAACGACTCTAACATCAACTTTAATTGGCTTGTCAGATCCTATTGGTAAAATCTCACCTGTTTCAATTGCCCGCAAAACCTTTACCTGTGCCTGAGGGCTTAAATCTCCAAATTCATCCAAGAATAAGGTTCCGTTATCTGATATCTCAAATGCGCCTTTCTTGTCACTTTTAGCTTCAGAGTGTGACCCTTTCTTGTAGCCAAATAAAACACTTTCTATTAAAGTTTCAGGAATAGCTCCACAGTTTATTATATGAAAGACATTATTTCTCCTTTTACCCTGCTTATGAAGCTCTTTAGCCACCAATTCCTTTCCGGTACCTGTTTCTCCTAACACCAAGACAGGTAGTTTTACCTGGGCATATAAAGAGATGAACCAACGAATTTGTTTCAATGCTTCAGAATTACCTTTTAGGAGACTTGATTCATCAGAATAAGAAGACATATCAATATTAAAATCTTTTTGAAGTTCAGAGATGATTGTATCTTTTTGCTTCTCTCTTTTTTCAGCTGCATCAGCACGTTTCTCAGCTTCGATTCTTTTTCTTTCAGACTCCCGAAATGCTTCAAAACGGGCAAATGTACCCTGAACGTCGGATAGATTATTAAGCTGATTTTTTGTTAGGAAATCTTTAAATAAACCTGATCTCAAAGTATCTATAATACTTTCGTTATAAGCTGTGAGCATTACAAGGTAAATACCTGAATAATCAGGATTATAATGCACAGCTTCAGATATTTCCAATCCGACTTCTGTTCCAACGATTTCATTTCTTAAATGATAATCAATAAATGCTATATCGAATTTTTTTTGTTTAATATAATATAAAGCTGAATCTTTGTCTTCTACGCAAACAATGGTATATTTTAAACTAGTCTTTATAAATTGGTATTCAATAGAACCTTCAGATTCAACTTTGGATGGAAGATCATCCAGTCCAACCATCTTCATGATTGACCTTGCCAATGGTTCAAATTCTCTGGCATCATCATCAACGTACAAAATATTAATGTTATTCATTGGGATTATTTTATAGTTAATGTTACTTCTGTTTCCTGAAGTTTTTCAGATGAAATTATACTCATTAACCAATTGTTTTTTTGAACAATCTTCTTAATAATAGATGTTCCCCCTGTTTCTTTAATAAGTTTATTAAATTTAAAGGTAGGTATATTCAGGTCCTGATCATTAAGAAAATTCAGAACCTCGTCTGGCATTGACCTAGGATTCGCAATAACAATTTTGTAGGACTCGCCGTGCTTCTCTGATGACAGATGTAAGATTCTTTTTGTTCCTGCCGGAGCACCCGCCTTCATGGCGTTATCCAGCAAATTAAATATAACAGTAAAGAAATCCAACCGCTCGACAGGATTTAAGTTCTTAGGTGATTCCTCCAGGGAAGAGATTAACTGCATAGTTGCTGAAGAGTCATTTCGCGCTGAAATAAAATAAGCACTAAGATCTTCAAGAATCATTTTAGGTTTATGTGATAGAAGCTCCCCTACCTTACTTCTGTCTTCTTCCTTGGAACATATATCATAAATCGCAATTAACGCAAAAATAATCCCGTTTTTATCGTAAGGTCGCAATATAGTATTACTTAAAATGCGTGGATACAACGGATTAATTAAATTAATGATTGTATGACGATGAGCTTCTACTTTATCCTGAAATTGTTTATCTGCTTTAGCCTTCCCATACAATTGATCATAGTAGAATTCATCAAATGGTGCGAAAATACTTGATATAAATAATTTAAGTTCCGACCTGAAGTGGTTGTTGATAGGCTTTTTAGTACAAATTAAAATCCCACTTGACTTAATTATACCTGGTAGATCTGAGTCCGCCATTAGCTCTTGTTTCTCAGGATTTATAGTTTTAAAATTTGTTGAGTGAAGCAAATAGTAATAGTTCACTTTCAACGTATTGTGCATAATGGATAGGTAGATAAAATAATTAATAAACTTAGTGCCTTTCTCTTTTTTTCTTGATAGTTTAAATTCATTCATTAACCTCTCTGCCACACTACTATGATTATCCAAATTATCAATTTGCTTTTCTATCTCATCCAGAAGTTCTTTGTTTTTCTTATCATCAAGTTCATAAAAAACTTTCTTGTTTATTTCGGAGTATAAATTTTTCAGCAATAAAATGTCCGTACTTTCAAGCTCTGAAAATATTTTTGAATTAATAAATTTTTCAACAAGATAATATTTCTCCAAAAAACCTTCTGTAGAAACAACCTCATCAAATAGTAATGCTTTTGACCTAATATATTTATTTTCAATAATGGGGATCAGATCTATAGTTCTACGCTTTAATTCAGTGTTAAAATTCTCATCTAATTTTCCCTCCTCCCCAAGTTTAAGTTCGTAATCACCATAGAGTTCGTGCCTAAATGATGCACTCAAGTTAAAACAGTAATCTTTCCAAAAATTAGTGTCTTTCCCGTTAATCTTCACATCCTCATACCATCTGGAAATTATCAATGATTTACGATAAATCGAATCATCAAAATCTGCTTTATCTTTTGCAATTGACCGGTAAAAATATTTTTCACGGAGATTATCGTATAAAATAAAGTTGCAATACTGTATGCTTTCTTCCTTTGCATCGTACTTTTCGAAAAGTATTTTAAATGATGCAAGAAAGATATTTGAAAGGAAACTTTGGGAGATAGTATTAATCAATGTTTGTTTATCGGATTCATTCAGCGTTTTAACTTCCTCAATTAAATTGGGATCTTTTGCAAAATCCCATACTTTGTTCATGGTGAAAAGCAAGTCTGAATAGCGATAATGCTTTCGAATTGAAAAATTGGCAATCCGGGAATCAATAATTTTATCCTGTGGATTAAAAGAAATATCATCCTGTGGATTACCACTATGAATAATTATCTTCTCAATAACAGTTTTTCTGTCTTCAGGTGAAAGTTGCCAAAGCGAATATGCAATATTTTTATTAGGCCTCCAAAGTTTCTCCAAACCTTCATGTTTTAATTTGTTTGTTGTTGTTGAATAAGACAGAATTGTTCTGATATAATCGACTAAACCTGACAACCAAGTTGTAGTTATTGGTTTATGATGCATACAACCAATCGTTGGTACGGAAAAAGCACTTTTTATAGTTAAGTCACTATTATCTTCAGTATATTCGGAAATACAGCGGCCTAAACAAGAATAGCATAATTCTGAATGAAAGTTTTCACAATGCGAACAAACACCCGAAATAGTTTCAAATCTCTCTTCTGCTAATCGTCTTCTTAATGGCTTGTTCCATAGACTTTCCAATGTGTGATCCTTAATGTTTCCCAGCAAAAATATTTTTTCAATATCCTCTCTTGAGCAGCCTATACATGGGAAAACGTCCCCATTCGCCTTTATATAGAGATGATGCAAAATTCTGTCACAACATGTATTCCCAACATAGGTTCCCCCCTGAGATAAACCTGTAGCACCAGCATCTTGAAGCAACTTAAAAACTCTTTCTAAATCAAATTTAGGGAGAACTTTGTGGTCTTTAGTAAAAGATCTGCCTCTACCAAGTTCAAGAATTGTATCACAGTCAAAAATAAGATTATCTCTTTTTGTCCTTTCAAAAATATTTACAATTTCAAGTTTGCCATTATTTTCTTCTTTTTCAGCATTTTCTTTAATAATAGAGGTCACAAGACCTAACCGACGTTTTTCATCATTAAGATGATATTTATTAATTAGTATGTCTAAACTTTTGTCACGTAAAGCAGAAAAGTTCGATTTTTTTTGATTGGATATTTTGCCTGGCTCTTTTCCAACAAGGATGTTTTGAATATCTTCTTTACTATGATTATACTTAATTAGCAAAACGATATTTTTATCTTTCAGAAAATCCATCTTATCGTAGTGTATGTCATTCTCATCACTTTCAGGATCGAAGAAAATGGCATCACCTGTAGTAAATAAGGCCAGTTTTAAGTTTAATTCAGCACAAATTGTAGCAATAAATCGGGTAAGCTCCCAATTAATCTTATGAAATGGTTCTCCATCCCCAGGAATGCCAACAAACTCTCCACCAAGTTTTGCAAAATCATGAAGAATATTATCATATTGTTTATTTGATAATCGCTCTAACTTCTTCCCAGGCTCATTTGTGGAGGCGAAACAATAGGAACACTTAAGATGACAATAGGCAGGGATTGACAACCAAAGTGATTTTAACTTTTTCCCATCTTTATAAGACTCAGAATTGGAAAGTACGTTCCCATGTTGAAGAGATAATATGGAGTTATTATTGTTTTTCATAAAATAGATTTAAAACAGATTGGGTAGAAAAATCGAAACTATTTTTCATCTTGTCAGCGTAAACATGGCCGTTTTTAAGCATAATCAAACGATCTCCAATGTTCTGTATTTGAGAATAATCATGAGTTATAGCCAATACCATAATGTCGTTTTCAATCACATAATTCTTTAGTTTCAGGAGAATAAAAGGAGCCCATCTCTGGTCTAACGATGAAGTAAATTCATCCATTAATAGAATTCTAGGATTACTGAGAGTGATACGGGTAGCGACTACGATTTGTTGTTCCCCTCCGGATAAAAATTTCACCTGTTCATTTAGCCTTTTTTCTAATCCTATATTGAACTCTCTCAATGCCTCGACTACTTTGTTTCTAAAGTCTTTCTGTGAATAAAACTTCAAATTTGGTTTCATTCCATATTCTTTTAATCCAAATATAAGGTTTTCGTATACGGTCATCGAAGGAATGAGATTTTTAATGGTAAGCTGGTCTACGAACAATATATCTTTTGGAGCAAAATTATTGAGCAAAAGTTCACCTGTATCAGGTATCAGTTCCTGATTAATTATTTTCAGTAATGTTGACTTACCTGAACCATTGCCTCCAATTATATATGTCCATTCATGTTCTTTAAAAATAAGGTTTACATCATGCAATGCTTCAATGGCATTACCTGTGTTTTTATTGAAAGTTATATGTATATTCTTTAATTTTACCATTTCACTTCTAACAAAATAAACATTCAATATATTTATCATACCCAGATTTTCCTTCTGGAATCCCCTCATGATTAGCCCCAACAACAACGAACTTTTCAATTCGATCAATATTCAATGATAATAAATAATCAACAGATCCTTGTGTACATATCTTATCGAGAGTTCCGCAACCAATTCTGACTTCAGCTTGATTATTATAAGATTCTAACAGATATTCAACTGGTAAACTGTTGTCAGCGAGAGATCCAATTATTGTTCCTTTGGCTTTACAGTCTTGAACAAATGTGTTCTTGAGAAAATATTTATACATTGTTGCATATGGTGTAATACCCCAAAGCAAAATTCTCTTTAGGTAGCTTGGATTGGTCATTTTCACAGCATTTAAAGCAACCAAACATCCAAAACTTCTTGCAATAATGAAGTAATCCTTAGTTTCTAATTCCAATGAAAGGATTTCTTCACTTACTTGGGTTGTTGAAGATTCAATTTTCAGTTTATCTAAATTGTCTAACGATATATTTGCGATGGATGTATTATTATATTGACCTTTAAAATTTACCAGTCTTGTTTTTAAATTTCTTTTTCTACCTTCCAATTCAATTACTCTATATATTTCGCTTTGAGGATAATATATAGGAGAAGCAAGACCTGGGACTATTAATAATGAAGTTATCATGAATATACTTATATGAAACTGGAACCAATGTTTTTATTATGCGTGTTTCTATTGCCATATTTAGCCAGAACAAGGAATGAAATAAGTAATAAACCGATTATAATTTTTAAATCAATTGGTTTCACTCCAATTTCTAATGCTAAAGAATACAAAAACTGAAATACAACTGCTCCAAAAAATGCAGAGATTATCTGCCTGTTTAATGTTGAAGGCCTGACAATATTTTCTCCAATAATCATTGCAGTTAACATAGACACCAACATTCCTTGTCCAATTCCAATATCGCTATATCCAACATATTGAGCAAATAAACAACCTGATAATGCTATAAGAGAATTGGATACTACTAGTCCAAGAATTATGAATTTTTTAGGATTTTCTTTCAAGTTTCTAACAAATACCTCATTTTCACCAGTTGCCCTTAAGAATAAACCAATATTGGTTGAAAGTAATAATTTCACCAAAAGAAAAATCATCAGACAAATTAATAACAATAAAGAAAACTCAAACCATGGTTGCTTAAATAAGTTAAGCATCGTAGTGTTTCCCATGTACATATTTGATCTTCCCATAATACGCAGGTTAACCGTATAAAGCATAGTCAATGTGATTATTCCGGAAAGAAGCTTATTAATTCCAGCATAACAATGAAGTGAAGCTGTGCATAAGCCGGCTATCCCTCCCCCTAGAATCGCCATCAAAAATGACAAATATGGATTTATTCCATTACTAAGTAAAATGGCAAATATTGCACCTCCCGAAGTAAAACTACCTTCAATTGTGAGATCTGCAAAGCCTAACAAACGGAATGATATGATCATTCCCAAAACAAATATGCTAAAGATAAATGCTAATTCAATTATTCCGATATAATCCATATTAATCCTTCACAGCATTTTTTATAAGAACTTCTGGGATAGTTAATCCTAATTCTTTGGCAGCCCCGATATTAATGTACAAATAGGTATTCGCTGGTCGGGAAACTGGAATGATACCCGGATTCAGTTTTTGATCAAGTATTTTTATTGCCAGTTCAGCAGTATTAATTCCCATCTCAACAAAATTATAGCTATAGGTGCCTATGGAACCATACTTTGTAACAGCTGATCTGTCACCTCCAACTATCA
>Ga0224522_1000181_pt1 | contig 29693 bp, 29 predicted proteins | sample CFST25metaG_FD_182733 | JGI IMG/M metagenome (GOLD analysis project Ga0224522, IMG submission 182733) | Peat soil microbial communities from Stordalen Mire, Sweden - C.F.S.T25 | ecosystem: Environmental > Terrestrial > Soil > Wetlands > Peat | place: Sweden: Norrbotten County, Stordalen Mire...
ATGAATAAAAATACTTAGTTATTAAAAAATACAAAATAATTATAAATAATTGAAAAAAATGATTTATTTAAACAGATTAACTAAAAATTTTATAGTGCGGATTTTATAAATTATCTTTTATTTCAATTTTGAATTTGAAATGTTATGCGATAAAAAAAATATATTATTCCGTTTCGAGATCATTGGTATATTTTATCGGATTCTTTTTTAGCATTAATCATAGTGTTGATTATTAGTATATTCACATCTGCGAGGGGAATTATGAACATCATCAATACGATAACTAACGCAACATATTTAAATTTATTCTCGTAAATTTTATTGGATTAAATAAATTTTCATCCTGCTAATTTATTCTTTGCTTAATTTTTATTTAACTATGAAATATTTTTTTTACTTTTTATTTACCGTTATTTTTGTTTTAAGTCTCAACGTTGCCTATTCACAGCAAAAAAATGACATCGCAAAAGAAATCTCTTTTTTACAAAACTCTCCGGTCGTTGATGGCGTACTTGATGATAATTTAAAAAATCTTCCTGTAAGAAAATTTTTCTATACCGAAAAATCTGACGATAAAATCCCGACCGTTCCTGCAGAATACCGGATGGCATACGGAATGGATTTTTTATATTTATATATTGAATATAAATCCGATTCGCTTACAAACCGCGACAGGGCTTATCAGAACGGTGACGGGTTTCACCTCGTAATTGCAAACCCGAAACCGAACGGTGAGGCAACGGATGAATTTTATGTTCTCGGATTTTCTCCCGGAGGTAATTCAAGATTTATCTGGTATAAGGATATCAATTTAGCTTTTTCAAAATTAGACTATACTAAAATAGCTTATAAATCTCAGGGACAAAAAACAGGAATCGAGCTTTTACTTCCATGGCGGGATTTATATCCGTACCAGCCGTTTCTTTCGGGCACGATTGGTTTTAATTTATGTTTTGTGAAGGCGGTAAATGAAAAAGATGCAATTTATTATTTTGTAAAAAACGACGAGAAAATTCAATGGGAACAAAGCAATCGTTTATATGAAGTTTTAAAATTTCAAAAACCCGGCAATCTGGAAAAATCACAGGCGTATGCGATTCTCAAAAAAAATAATATTATTGAAAAAGAAAAAATTGATTTAAGTTTATCATTTTTATGTTCGTCACCTAAAACAGAGAATCTGTCATTAAGAATTGAATCACTCGACGGAAGTAAATCAAAAAGTTATAATAATCCGATTAATTTTAAAAAGAAAACAAATAAAATAGAATACAACTTAAATATTTCCGAATTACCAACTGAAGATTATAAGCTTATCTGGGAAATAGCAGGAATTAAAGGCGAAATACCATTTACAATTCTTCCTGATATAAGTGTTAATGATTTGAATGACAGGTTAAAAAATTTAGAAGGGAAAATCAAAAACGGAAGCCTGACGTCGATACAATTTCTACTGAATGATATTTCCGAAAAAATAAAATATAAAAAACCTTATGATGCCTGTTATTTGCTGAGATTAGAAATAATTTCGGTTGATGCAATTATTAATAATGCTGAACACGGAGAAGATTTCTATGCTCAGGAAAACGGATTTATGAGACGCGCATATTTATCCAAATTAGATAATACCCTACAGCCTTATACAGTTAAAATCCCGAAGGAATACAACAGTGAAATAAAATATCCCTTGATTGTATTTCTTCACGGAAGCGGGGAAGATGACAGGCGCTCGCTGATGTATAATGATTATTCGAAAGATAAATGTATCGAGTTAGCACCGAACGGAAGGGGAACTTCGAATTGTTACAGTACTCCTGAATCTTTAAAAGATATTTATGAATCTATTGCAGACGTTATTAATAATTATTCGATTGACACATCAAAAATTATTCTTGAGGGATTTTCAATGGGCGGATACGGTGTGTACAGAGTTTATTATGAATATCCCGGGTTATTCAAAGCAGCAGCGGTCTTTTCAGGACATCCAGACCTGGCAAGTAAATGGATGGGAGGAGAACAAATAAATTTTCTCGACGAAAAAAATCTTAGTGTATTTAAAAACATTCCGATGTTTATTTTCCACGGAACCAAAGACAGAAATTGTGCTTATGAAGTTACTTGTGAATTGATAGATAAGTTGAAAAAAGCAAATGCGAATGTATTATTTTGCACTGAAGATGTCGGACATTCCTCGCCTTCAAAAGAAACTATGGAGAAATATTATAACTGGCTGAATGAGGTTTTAAAGGGAGTAGAATAGTACCCCAAAAAAACAAAAATCCACCATCCATTTCCTGAACCCCGAAGGGGTTTTTAAATTGATAAATAATTTTTATTTTTGTAATCCCGAAGGGATGAGATTATTATAGAAAATAAAAACCTAACCATCCATTTCCTGAACCCCGAAGGGGTTTTAAAATTGATAAATAATTTTTATTTTTATAATCCCGAAGGGATGAGATTATTGTAGAAAATGAAATTCTAACCATCCTTTTCCTGAACCCCGAAGGGGTGATATTATTATAAACTTAATAAAAAGGGGAACATAATATGGCAGGAACGTATTTTCAAATCTATATTCAAATTGTATTCGCAGTAAAAGGAAGAGAAAATCTAATAAGAAATCAATGGAAAGAAGAACTCTTTAGTTACATTGCAGGAATTATAAAAGGCAAAGAGCAAAAATCTATTATTGTAAATGGTACTGAAGATCATGTTCATGCTTTTGTAGGGCTAAAACCTTCGATGGCAATATCCGATTTAGTAAGAGATATTAAAAATAATTCCTCTAAATTTATAAATGAAAATAAATATATGAGCGGAAGATTTGCCTGGCAGGAAGGATATGGTGTCTTTTCTTATTCGCACTCACAAATTCCGAAAGTTTATAATTATGTAAAAAATCAGGAAAACCATCACAGGAAAAAATCTTTTAAAGAAGAGTATCTGGAATTTTTAAAGAAATATGAGATTGAATTCAATGAAAAATATTTATTTGATTGGATTGATTTGAATAAAAATAATTAAAGAAAAATTTATTACAATAATATCATCCCTTCGGGATTAAAGATAATTATGATTCGATTCTACAATAATACCATCCCTTCGGGATTAAAGATAATTATGATTCGATTTCTACAATAATCTCATCCCTTCGGGATTAAAGATAATTATGATTCGATTTCTACAATAATACCATCCCTTCGGGATTTATGATAATTATGATTTTATTTCTACAATAATCTCATCCCTTCGGGATTAAAGATAATTATGATTCGATTTCTACAATAATACCATCCCTTCGGGATTAATGATAATTAAAATTTGATTTCTACAATAATATCATCCCTTCGGGATTAAAGATAATTATGATTCGATTTCTACAATAATACCATCCCTTCGGGATTAATGATAATTATGATTCGATTTCTACAATAATACCATCCCTTCGGGATTAATGATAATTAAAATTTGATTTCTACAATAATCTCATCCCTTCGGGATTAAAGATAATTATGATTCGATTTCTACAATAATCTCATCCCTTCGGGATTAAAGATAATTATGATTCGATTTCTACAATAATACCATCCCTTCGGGATTAATGATAATTAAAATTTGATTTCTACAATAATCTCATCCCTTCGGGATTTAAAACAAACTAACATAAATTTTCAATTTTTAATTGTTTCAGCTGTGTATCCCGCTTTTGAAAGCGCATCTTTCACTTCATCAGGTTTTACTTCTTCGCCCTCAACGGTTAATATTCTTTCCGGAACTGTTAAATCGACATCCCATTTTTTAATATTTGTTTTTTCATCAAGGAACGGTTTAATCTTAGCTTTGCAATTATCACATCTTACGTTCGTTTTAAATTTTAATATGTTCATTTAAAAAATTTAATTATTAATAAAACACACAACATAAATCCCGACAAGTCGGGACAAGTTGTTGTGTTACATTTTTACAAAAATCCTAATTCAAGTTTCGCTTCTTCACTCATATTGTCGAGACCCCACGGCGGGTCGAATGTAATTTCCACTCTTGCATCGTGTATCATCGAGTGTTCTCTTAATTTATCCTGAACCTCTGTCGGAAGCGAACCTGCAACAGGACATGCGGGTGAGGTCAGCGTCATTATTACAAGCACATCTCCGTTCGCAGCAACAGCAATGTCATATATTAATCCAAGGTCATAGATGTTAACAGGAATTTCGGGGTCATAACAACTTTTTAAAACTTTGATGACCTCTTCTTTTATTTCATCGATATTAATTTCTTTTTTCTCCAGTTTGCTGTTAACATCATTTGTTTTTTTTTCTTCAGACATAAATTAATTTTACTTTTTTTGTATATTAATTTGCGTGTTGATTCAAAATAAATTCGTTCGCATCACTTTTCATTCTTTTAATCATCGCCGTTAGCCCGTTAGCCCGGTTCATAGACAGATGGTCTTTCATTCCTATTTTATCAATGAATTCAAGTTTTGCATTTATAATGTCTTCGGGCGTTTGATTTGAGAGAACTCTAATCAATAATCCGATTAACCCTTTTGTTATTATTGCATCGCTGTCAGCTTCGAAAATAACTTTGCCGTTTTCAAATTTTGAATTCAACCAAACCTGCGACTGGCATCCGGCGACTTTTTTTTCTTCTGTTTTATATTTCTCATCTAAATGAGGTAATGTCTTTCCCATCTCGATTATGTATTCGTATTTATCCATCCATTCATCGAAGACCGAGAATTCGTCGACTATTTCATTTTCAATATTTTGTATTGTTCCTGTGTCCATATTAAAAAAACACTATTGAAAATTCAGCATTCATAATTCAAAATTATTCGAACATTTTTTTCACTTTCAAAATCCCTTTTACAAGTAAATCAATTTCTTCTTTAGTATTATAAAATGCAAATGATGCTCTTGCAGTTCCGGGAATTTTCAGATAACGCATTAACGGCTCTGTACAGTGATGTCCCGTTCTGATTGCAATTCCCATCTGGTCGAGAATCGTGCCCGTATCATAAGGATGAATATTTCCGACTAAAAATGAAATCACGCTCGCCTTATTCCTCGCGTTACCAATAATTCTTAATCCGTCTATTTTTTTAAATTCATTCGTTGCATATATTAAGATTTCCTTTTCATATTCCGCAATAATATTCAAACCTATTTCATTAACATAATCCAATGCCGCTCCAAGTCCTATACTTCCGGCAATGTCCGGCGTTCCGGCTTCGAATTTATATGGCAAATCATTATAAATAGTTTTTTCGAACCGGACGTGTCTTATCATTTCGCCGCCTCCCTGGTAAGGTGGCATTTTATCGAGTAAATTTTCTTTCCCGTATAAAGCTCCGATTCCCGTCGGACCGTAAATCTTATGTCCGGAAAAAGCAAAGAAATCGCAATCCAAATCCTGAACGTCGACCTTTGTATGCTGTACCGCCTGCGCTCCATCGATTAATACAGGCACATTTCTGCTATGTGCGATTTCAATAATTTTCTTCACGGGATTTATTGTCCCGAGCGTGTTTGATGTGTGCGCAACCGCAACAAGTTTCGTTTTATTACTGAACAACTTTTCGTATTCTTCAATTACTAATTCATCATATTCGTTCAAAGGAATGATTTTTAACTTTGCATTTTTTCGTTCGCATAACATCTGCCATGGAACGATGTTCGAATGATGTTCAAGCGTCGAGATAATAATCTCGTCACCTTCTTTTATGTTTTCATAGCCATAAGAAGCTGCGACAAGGTTTATTGCCTCTGTCGTTCCGCGCGTAAAAATTATTTCCGAAGTACTTTTTGCGTTTAAAAACGTTTTAATTTTTTTTCGTGCTTCTTCAAATGCGCCCGTCGCTTTTTCGCTTAAATAATGAACGCCGCGATGCACGTTGCTGTTGTATTCGTTGTAATATTTATTAAGTTCATCTAAAACATGTTGAGGCTTTTGAGTAGTTGCGGCATTATCGAAATATACGAGAGGCTTTCCGTGAACCTTTATTTTTAATATTGGAAAATCCCGCCTGATTTTCTCAACATCGAATTTCGAAGAAATATTGTTTCCGTTTAATACATCTTTATTTTCGATAATACCATTTTTTGGTACCGAAGATGTTTGTTTTAATATTTCGTTTTCTTTATTCAAAATTTTATTTTTTATATTTTTATTCGTCCCTATAAATATTCAACCCCTACGGGGTTGAGAGCATTAAAATTATCCTATTTTATAAATATACAACCCCTCCGGGGTTGAGGACATTAAAATTATCGTTTCTATAAATATTCAACCCCTACGGGGTTGAGAATATTAAATTTATTAATCCTATAAATATGCAACCCCTACGGGGTTGAGGACATTAAAATTATCGTTTCTATAAATATTCAACCCCTACGGGGTTGAGAACATTAAATTTATTAATCCTATAAATATGCAACCCCTCCGGGGTTGAGAACATTAAATTTATTAATCCTATAAATATGCAACCCCTCCGGGGTTGAGAATATTAAATTTATTAATCCTATAAATATGCAACCCCTCCGGGGTTGAGAACATTAAATTTATTAATCCTATAAATATGCAACCCCTACGGGGTTGAGAACATTAAATTTATTAATCCTATAAATATGCAACCCCTCCGGGGTTGAGAACATTAAATTTATTAATCCTATAAATATGCAACCCCTCCGGGGTTGAGAACATTAAATTTATTAATCCTATAAATATGCAACCCCTACGGGGTTGAGAATATTAAATTTATTAATCCTATAAATATGCAACCCCTACGGGGTTTCATTCCTTTTAAAAACTAAATATAAATTAACTTTCAAACTTTCAAACTTTCAAACCTTCGAACCTAATATCCCAGTTTCTTTTCTAAAATATCTTGCAAATAAATTTTTAATGAATCTATTTTCACTTCTTCAATCACTTCATTTGCAAATGCATATAACAATAGTCTCTTACCTTCTTGCTCTCCGATTCCCCGCGCTCTCAGATAAAACAGCTGTTCCATATCGAGCTGTCCAGTAGTAGCACCGTGGCTGCATTTCACGTCGTCAGCAAAAATCTCAAGCTGAGGCTTTGAATTCACCGAAGCTTCTTTTGAAAGTAAAATATTATTATTCATCTGGTAAGCATTCGTTTTCTGTGCATCTTTTCTTACCATAATTTTCCCGTTAAAAATACCGTTCGAATTTCCATCCATAATACCTTTATATAATTCATTGCTGTGACAGTTCGGACTTGCGTGGTCTGCAAGAGTGTGATTATCGATTTGCTGCTGTCCGTTTGCAATAAAAAGTCCGTTCATAATGCATTCAATATTCTCGCCGTTTAAATATGAATTCAGATTATTTCTTGTAACACGTCCGCCCCAGCTTATATTGACTGAAAAAAATCTGCTATCACGTTCCTGCTGAACCTGTGTCGTTCCGACGTGATAACTGCTTTCACTTTCATTCTGAATTTTGTAATAATGAATTTCAGAATTATTACCCGAATATATTTCCGTGACTGCATTTGAAAAGCTGAAATTATTTCCCCTCGATTCGTGTAACTCTATTATAGATGCCGAACTTCCTTCATCTGCAACTGCTAATATTCTCGGGTAAAAAATTATTTCGCTTTGCTTTGAATCTGCAATATTTAAAATTAAAACAGGTTCTTTCACTTCAATGCCATTTCCGATGTGAATAAAAATTCCATCAAGCGAATAAGCAGTGTTTAAAGCCGTGAAACCATCGTTCCTGTAATCCGCATATTTGGCAAAATATTTTTCAACTAATTCACGGTTATACTTTTGTGCTTCTTTAAAAGTTCCAATAAAAACATTTTTGTTCTTTGTTATTATCTTTGAATGACTTTCTGAATACTTGCCGTTTATCAGAACAATTAGATTAGCATCTAAACCCGGAATTGCAAATTCTTCTACTTCTTTTTTCGTTAGCTCTGCAGGAACTTCAAATATCTGACTGTAATTATTTGATATAATTGAATTGATATCGGTAAATCGCCAGTCTTCCAGTTTTCTGTGAGGAAAACCAAGTAATTCAAAATATCTTTTTGCATCCAGCCTTCTGTTGTGTATGATTCCCGTCGCAGAACCGTTCAGCTTGCCTTCGAACGTTTTAAATTCAGTTACTAATTTTTCTTTTAAATCCATTATTATTTCGATTATAATTATCTACTATCAATTTATTTTTATAAATCTTTTAATCTGTTATTTTATTTTTTGAATTATATAATTTAACATTTAACATTTAACATTTAACATTGATTTTTACTTGTTATCCGCAAGCTGCTCTACCCAATCGTATCCCAGTTCTTCAAGCTTAAACGCCAATTCCTTACCGCCTGAAGTTACAATCTGTCCGTCGTTCAAAACGTGTACATAATCCGGTATTATATAATTTAAAAGTCTCTGGTAATGCGTAATTACAACGAATGCATTGTCCGGAGATTTCAGTTTGTTTACACCTTCCGCTACAATTCGCAGCGCATCGATGTCCAGTCCCGAATCCGTTTCATCGAGTATTGATAATTCCGGATTCATCATTGCAAGCTGAAAAATTTCATTTCTCTTTTTTTCACCGCCCGAGAACCCGACATTCACTGACCTGCTTAACATATCCGTTTCGATTTCAACAAGCTTTGCTTTTGATTTCAGCATTTTCAAAAACTCAACCGAACTTAAAGGTGCTAAACCTAAATATTTTCTTTTCTCGCTGATTGCTGTTTTCAAAAAGTTTGTTGTCGATACACCTGGAATTTCAACAGGATATTGGAATGCAAGAAAAATTCCTTCCCTTGCACGGTCCTCCGGAGAAAGTTCAAGTAAATTTTTCCCTTTGTAAATCACTTCTCCTTCGGTGACAACATATCCCTCTTTGCCGGCTAATACAGATGCAAGTGTCGATTTTCCGGAACCATTAGGTCCCATAATCGCATGCACTTCACCCGCTTTTACTTCAAGGTTTATTCCCTTAAGAATTTCTCTATCTTCTACTTTTGCTTTTAAATTTCTTATACTTAACATAAATACAATTTCTTTTATTTTTTATTTTTTATTTTTTATCCCACACTTCCCTCAAGCGAAATTGCAAGAAGCTTCTGTGCCTCTACTGCAAATTCCATAGGAAGCTGATTTAATACTTCTTTTGCATATCCGTTTACAATCAATGCAACAGCATCTTCCTGCGATATCCCGCGCTGCTTACAGTAAAACATTATGTCTTCACTGATTTTCGAAGTGGTCGCTTCGTGTTCTACAATTGCCGTACTGTTTTTAATATCAAAATAAGGGAAAGTGTGTGCTCCGCATCTGTCGCCCATCAGCAATGAATCGCATTGAGAATAATTTCTTACGTTATCTGCATTCTTTGTAACTTTAACCAATCCTCTGTAACTATTATTTCCATGACCCGCAGAAATACCTTTCGAAACTATTCTGCTTTTCGTGTTCTTACCCATGTGAACCATCTTTGTTCCTGTATCTGCCTGCTGATAATTGTTCGTCATAGCTACGGAATAAAATTCTCCGATTGAATTATCGCCTTTTAAAATCACGCCCGGATATTTCCACGTGATTGAAGAGCCTGTCTCAACCTGCGTCCACGACATCTTCGCATTTTTGTAACATATTCCGCGCTTGGTTACAAAATTGTAAACTCCGCCTTTTCCTTCTTTATCACCGGGATACCAGTTTTGAACAGTCGAATATTTTACTTCAGCATTATCGAGAGCAATCAATTCAACAACCGCAGCATGCAGCTGATTTTCATCTCTCATTGGGGCCGTGCATCCTTCAAGGTAACTTACATAAGCTCCTTCATCTGCAATAATAAGTGTTCTTTCAAATTGTCCCGTGTTTGCTGCATTGATTCTGAAATAAGTTGAAAGCTCCATCGGGCATCTTACGCCTTTAGGAATATAAACGAAAGACCCGTCACTGAATACTGCGGAATTTAAAGTCGCAAAAAAATTATCTAAATACGGAACAACGGAGCCAAGATATTTTTCAATTAATTCCGGGTGCAACTGAACCGCTTCGCTCATTGAGCAAAAAATAATTCCTAATTCACCAAGCTTTTCTTTATAAGTCGTTGCAACGGAAACACTATCCATAACTGCATCGACAGCTACTCCCGCAAGAAAATTTTGCTCTACAAGCGGAATCCCAAGCCTGTCATACGTTTTCTTAATTTCAGGGTCGAGGTCATCGATGGAATTTAATTTCTTTGCGTTTTTAGGTGCGGAATAGAATATAATATCCTGGTAATTTATCGGCGGGTAATGTACATTTGCCCATTTCGGCTCTACCATCTTTAGCCAATGACGATATGCTTTCAATCTCCAGTTAAGCATAAATTCAGGCTCTTCCTTTTTCGCTGAGATAAATCTGATTGTATCTTCAGTTAAACCTTTAGGTGCCGCATCCAATTCGAAATCGTTGCTGAATCCGTATTTATATTCACTATCGGATATTTTCTCTAATATTTCTTCGTTTTCCATTACAGTTAATACTTGATTTATTGAAGTTTTTAAACTGGACTAAATTAGTCGTATTTGATTTCAAAAAAAAGTCAGATTTTTTTCAATCTGACCTTCATAAACTCTAACAAGAATAGCTATTTAAAAGTTCGAATCTAATATTTTGAGATATTTATAGCTTTACTTGTAATATTAAGAGGAGCAGGGATATTCATAGATTGGTCGCTTCTAACAACTGTTCCGATTATTAAATTCTGTGTTACAGAAACCGAATCTAATTTTTTAAAATTTGTAACCCATAGGTCCTGTGGAAAACCGAACAAATTATTTATATAAGCCGGTATATTCAACGTTCCTAAAGCAGGAATCAAAAACATGTTAACTGATTTCCCTGAACCTGAATACAAGAAAGAACTCCCGTTTGTACTGCTTGAGGAAGGTACAAATGATGAATTAAATTTTATTACAGGATTTGCATTAAGCGCAATATTTAATGAAATATCACTGTCTATTAAGCTGTCTCTGCTCGTAGAAATTTGAAAGTTAGAATTATTTATCAGTGCAAGACTACCCGAAATTATATTTTTTGCGGATGTATCTGTAATCAAATTCAGTAATGTATTAAAATTGAAAAGTGCTGTCAACTCAATACAATCCCTTGCTCCGGGTACCGGGTTCGGAGTATAAATGAACATTGAGTCACTTCCGGGTTTATTGAAAAAGTATAACCATGCTCCTATATTATTCGGGTCTGTAATTCCGCTGTATAAAGATATATCCGTCTTGCCGTTTGTAGGTCCTCCGAACTCAACATTCTTGCCGAATATAAGAACCAGTTTCACACTCGGCGAATGTTTGCGCGACGCCTGTGCATATGCGGAATCCAGTCTGTCTTTAGCTGTAATTTCATTTGAAGTCAAATCATGTATGACATTTACTGCGTTGTTTGAACATGAAAAAATAAATACACTTATAAATAAAAACACGGGAATGAAAATTTTATAATTCATAATTTTTTATATTTAATAAAGATAATAATATTGATGCTTATATACTATTAAATTACTATTTTATTATTAAAATTTCAATTTGCTTAAAAAAATTCAATTTTTGGTTTCTGTTTTATTAATAATTGTATAAATTTGTAAGTTCAGCATTTTTAAGTCTATGAAGAATCTTACTACTAAAATAAACAAACTGCTCCCTGAACAGATGCTGACAGGATATTCTAACGGCGTGTTCCCGATGGGCGATTCAAAATATTCCGTTGACTGGTATGAAGCGGAACCGAGAGGAATAATGCCTATGGGAAAAGATATCGAAGGAATTCATATTTCACGCTCACTGAAACAGATATTGAAAAAAAAATTATATGAAGTCAGAATCGATACTGATTTCGAAAATGTTATTTTAAATTGTGCAAATAGAAATGAAACCTGGATAAATAAAATAATTATTGATGTCTATACCGAACTATATAATCTCGGTTTTGCACATTGCGTCGAAGCGTGGAAAAATAACCGACTCGTAGGAGGATTATATGGAATTGCTTTAAACGGCGCCTTCTTCGGTGAATCGATGTTCCATATTGAAAAAGATGCGTCGAAAGTATGCGTGGTTAGACTTTATGAAATTTTAAAACAAAACGGTTATCTCCTTTTCGATATTCAAATGATTACGCCGGTCTTTAAAACATTCGGCGCCGTTCACATTTCAAAACAGGATTACCTTCAAAAATTAGAAAAAGCAATGAAAATAAAGAGAATTTTTAAATATTAATTTTAAAATTCGTAAAATTCATAAAATTTGTAAAATTATGCTCTTTTAATTCAGAATTCAACATTCAGCATTCAGAATTATAAGAAACATTTAATTATTTTTACTTTTCATTATAAATTTAACTAAGCTATATTTGTAATATCATTATACGTTTTTACAAAGATAAAAATATAGATGACCATTTTAATTTTTTAATAAATGAAAAAAAGAATACTAAAAGAAAAAAAACCTGACAAAATCATCGACGTTCAAAACGAAAAACCTCTGTCAAAAATGACCACACGCGAAAAACTGGATATTCTATGGTTACAAATGGAAAGCAAAATAAATATACGAATTAAATAAAATTTTTTCATATGAACATAAAAGGTAAATTAACCGAAATTTATCCGACCAAACAAGTGACCGGAACATTTCAAAAACGTGAATTCGTAGTTGAGTATGCCGATAATCCGAAATACCCTCAGTTCATAAAATTCGAATTCATTCAGGATAATTGCGGGATGCTTGACTCATACAGGATTGGTGACGTAGTTGATGTTAGCTTCGATTTAACCGGAAGACCCTGGACAAATCCTCAGGGAGAAAAAACATATTTCACAACTCTTCGGGCATGGAAGCTTGAAAAACAGGATGGCTCTGCATCTGTCGAAGATGTCGATGACTTTATTCCACCCGGTGACGAACCACCGTTCTAATCATTGATTAAATTGATTTCTTTGATTTCGCCGATTAAACCATCATTAACTATAAATCTTTATTAATGATTAATATCTGCGTAATCAGTGTAATCAAATAAATCAGTGTTTAAGATCAGTGTAATCAGTGAAATCAACTTAATCAGTGGGCTATAAGTTCAGGCTGTCGTAGTCGTTAAATCCCGGAAAGTTAATAATTAAAAACATAACCGCAACAATCAATCCCGTTGTTGCATATATAATATTCTGATTTACGAAAAGATTTGTCGTAATACAGAAAAGTCCGCCCAAATCGCATAATGCAAATGGTACCAGGTGTGCATTGAAATATGCTGTCGCGAAATTTTTTGAATTTATTTTTTTGAAAAGAAATTTTTTTATAAAAAACGAAGGAAAACAAAAAAAGGCAACGATAGCAAGCGATAAAAGATTGAACGAGCTAAGCTCTTTATTTACGTAATTTGAAGAAACAAATAACCCCAGCGAATAAATCAGAATTATTCCAACAGTTATCGCAATTCCTAAAAATCTTATCCTGCGCGCAATCAGCAAAATATCTATTTTCTTTACTAATGTTCCGTTCTTCTCCATAATTATTTTTGTTTTGTATTAAAATAACCGTAATAATGTTGCGATATTTTATAATAGATTATAAAAACTTCTTATTTGATAACAATTTAGTTATTTGCCGGAAATGTATCAATTGAGTATTGCAGGCAGGAAATATTTATTCAACATATAAAATAAAAAAAGCTGGTAAATTCAGATTTAAAATAAACATTTTAAATAACCGAGAAGATTAAAAATAACTTTTTTTAATTTTTTAGATAAAGGAACTCTTCTATTTATTTCACCATCCTTATTGTAATCCCCATCAGTCGGGCGCCAGCGGTAATCATTGTATATTGTTTCTATATTCATATTTTTTTTTCTTAATTAACAAAATATTGAACAAGGTTTAGAAGAAAAATAAGGGAATGCGGTTTTGAGTGAATGATAATTCTGAATTACAATCTTTATAAATTCACTGCATCAGAATATAAGATATTTGGCAGTTATACCTGTTTGTAAAAATTCAATCCCACAATCCCTTTTTTACTTCTCTTTATTAATGAAACACACTGTTAAATTAATTTTTCGTTTTGTTCTTTTTGCTATATTATCCCCTTTTTAAATTAAATAATTAACTACGTAAATATATAATTGCAAATATAATACCAAAACAGATAAGTTAATTTTATGCGTTTTTAGCTATAAATAGCGTAATAACGGAATAAAAACAGAGATATAATATGACGGAAAAAAAGAATAAAGTTAAAATCTTAAAAATCATAGTACGAACACTTTATGATTAAATAAAATTTTATTTTGTCCGGGAAAGGATTTTATGGAAAAATCGTTTCTACATATTTATATTTGTTTTGTTTAAATTCAAAATTAACGGTATTTTTATAAATATTAATAAAAAATAAAATTGGTATTTGTATATGAAGCAGCCGCGAAAAGGATTGAATACAGCTGAAGTTTTACCCGAAGATGAACAAAATTTTACATCTTTGATTCGCCCTAAGGATTTCAAAGAATTCGTCGGACAGGAAAAAGTCAAAGAAAATCTGAAAGTATTTATCGAAAGCTCGAAACAGTTAAAGGAATCACTGGACCACGTGTTGTTTACAGGACCTCCGGGGTTGGGAAAAACTACGCTGGCACATATCATAGCGAATGAACTGAAAACGGAAATAATATCTACTTCAGGTCCCGTGATTGAAAAACCCGGAGACCTTGCCGGGATGCTGACTAAACTCAGAAGCGGACAAATACTTTTTATAGATGAAATTCACCGCATACCAAAAATTGTTGAGGAGTTTTTATATTCTGCAATGGAAGAATTTAAGCTCGATATAATGATTGACCAGGGTCCCGCCGCGCGCAGTATTCCAATTAAACTCGATAAATTTACGCTCATCGGAGCGACTACAAGGCAGGGCTTGATTTCTTCTCCAATGCTCGATAGATTCGGAATTACGTGTCACCTCGATTATTATAACACGGATAATCTAATCGATATCGTGAAACGTTCCGCAAAAATAATGAAAATAAAAATTACGGAAGAGGGTGCTTATGAAATTGCCAAAAGAAGCCGTGCTACTCCGCGTATCGCGAACAGGCTTCTCAGACGGACAAGGGATTTTGCAATCGTGAAAGGTGACGGTACTATAGATAAAAAAATTTCCGACTATGCACTTGAATCACTCGGTGTCGATGAATATGGACTCGATAAAGTCGATAAAAAAATTCTCGAAACTATTATATTAAAACATAACGGTGGTCCTGTCGGTCTTTCAACAATTGCTGCCTCTATCAGCGAAGACCCCGGAACCGTGGAAGATGTATATGAACCTTTTCTGCTTATTGAAGGATTTATTCGCAGAACTCCAAAAGGTCGTGAAGCTACACCACTTGCATATAAGCATTTAAAAATTACAAAGAAAAAATCCGACCCGGGCGACACACTGTTTTAAAATACCTCTACAATTAAGAAGATTTTGTCATTCCAGCGGAAACTGGAATCCAGACGAAACACAAGAATATTGTTTCTTTATATTTATATTTATCAATTAATTTTCTCCCTTCAAATAAAGGCTTTTTTTTAGAATTTCTTAAAGTTATTTTATTCTTTATTTTTGTAATATGAAAAAGACTCTTAAAGAAATATTAATAATATTCATCGGCAGCTCCATTCTCGCTTTAATCGTCAATGCGGTCAGCCCGAAAGGCATTCCGCTTGTTATGGATATGAACAGGTACTCAACCGAAAATAGCGATAAAATGATGACTGAATTTAAAAACAATCCCACTGATACCGCTTCAAATAAAGAGAAACCTTTGATGAACAGACCGCACTGGAACGAAAATGAAAAATTCTATGAACCCCAGAATATTAAACTGAATTTTGCAAAGTTACTGTATGATAAAAATGCGCTTTTCATAGACGGAAGAGTCGAAGAAGACTATAAAGCGGGACACATAAAAAACGCTATAAATATATCGTATGTGGATTTTCATAAATTAACCAAAGACCAGAAACTCGAAGTACTTAAAAAATATAACAAGGACGGAATAATCGTTTGCTATTGTAAAGGCGGCGATTGCGAATTAAGCATTGACCTCGCATATGATATTGCAAAACTCGGATATAATAGTATGAATATATATCTCGGCGGTTATAAAGAGTGGGAAGATGCCGGCTTTCCGGTTGATAAATAATTTTCTGAATAAAACCCACAGATTTATCTGTGGGAAATTGATAAAAGTTAATAGATAACCGTTTTAACGGTTTCATGAAATAATAACCAATAACTAAAACATGAAAGATTTTCTCTCAAATAAGTATTTACTGATTGTATTAAGATTAATTCTCGGTGCTATTTTTATTTATGCTTCGGTTAATAAACTCTTCCATGGCGAGGAGTTTGCAAAAGCAATTAAAAATTATGAAATGTTGCCGCTTGTTACCGTAAATTTTCTTGCAATCATTCTTCCTTATATTGAATTTGTCACCGGAATTTTATTAATAACCGGAATTTACAAAAAGGGCAGCTCGGCTATTGCAATTCTCTCTCTCGTTGTTTTTTTAATTGCTTTGACTTCGGCTTATGCAAGAGGTCTCGATATAAATTGCGGTTGTTTTTCACTTGAAAACACGGCTTCAAAAAGCGATATTTTAACGAGGATATTTGAAGACTTGATTATGCTCATTGTAGCAGTTGTTGTTTATATTTTTTCGGGTATGAAAAAAGTTGAAGAATCGAAAATTGATTTAAAAGAAGAAGTTCAGCCGAACTAAAAAATTTTTAATATAAATAATTTGTTTTTTTAAAATATAAAATTATAATTACCAAAGGAGATATATTCTAATGATTAAATTCATTAATTCGAAAGGCGGTAAAGCCACATTTTTTATAACAGGTCTCGTGATAATCGGGGCAGTTTTGTTTATCGTTATAACAAGCTCTAAGCTCACAGCTTCTCTGCGGTCACCAAAAATTATATTCAAGGAAGAAGCTCACGATTTCGGCTCTGTACCGAGAGGACCGGAAATACAATATAATTTTAAATTCACGAACAAAGGAAATGCGACTCTTAGAATTGAAAAAGTGCAGACTTCATGCGGTTGCACAGGCGCAACAGTAGGCGAAAAAACAGAATATAAGAGAAATGAAAGCGGCGAAATTAAAGTGAATTTTAATACACAGGGCAGAAGCGGTCATCAGGAAAAAACAATTATTGTTTATAGCAACGACCCTGAAACTCCAATGAAGAATTTAACAATTACCTGCGAAATCGAAGAACCGACGGAACAACAATAGAAATGTGTAATAACAATGTAGCCGCAGGCTTTAGACTGCGAAAACAAATGGAAATAGGATAAAAATATTTTCTCGTTCCCACGCTCCGGAGACTGTGTGATAACAATGTAGCCGCAGGCTTTAGACTGCGAAAACAAATGGAAATAGGATAAAAATATTTTCTCGTTCCCACGCTCCGGAGACTGTGTGATAACAATGTAGCCGCAGGCTTTAGACTGCGAAAACAAATGGAAATAGGATAAAAATATTTTCTCGTTCCCAAAGTCCTCTTTGGGAACGAAAAGTCTTTAATTCATAATTCATAATTCATAATTCATAATTCATAATTGCTCTCTCTGTGTCTCCGTGGTAAAAAGCCCTTAGCTCTTAATTCAGCATTCATAATTCATAATTGTTCTTTCTCTGCTCTTCTCCATTCCTCCGTGGTAAAAAGCCCTTAGCTCTTAATTCAGCATTCATAATTCATAATTCATAATGGCTTTTCTCAATAGCCGGAGGAGTTTCCGCAAATGCAATCTTCTTCTTCTTCCAGTTTCCTTTTTTAAACCATAACATTACTAAAACTCCCTTCAAAACCACTGTAACACAAATCGCAAACCAAATCCCGTAAAGTCCGTACAGCGGTGAAAAAATCGCGCAAAGCGGTATCCGCATAAAGTTTATTGGCAAACCTATAACAACCGTCGGCGTTGTATTCCCTGCTCCCGAAAAAGCTCCGCCTAATATAACTTCCGCTGCAGAAAAAATCATCACCGATGCCGCAAATTTATTATAAACCGATGCCGCTTTTATTATTTCATTGTCATCTATGAAAAATCTCGCAACCTCGCCGCTGAAAATAAAAAGCAAAGTCGCATATCCAATCATAATTATTGCGCCGTAACCGAGAATTTTCCACGCCAGCCTCTCCGCTTTCTTCACGTCACCCGCGCCCACATTTTGTCCTACCATTATTGTTGCCGCGAGCGAAAACCCGACGCACATCTGGAAAGCAATCGACTCCGAGCGGTGCCCGATGCCAAGTGCAGCGAATCCAACCGTTCCGTAATCGGATACGAACCGTGCAACAAACACATATATAAGCGAAAACGCCACTCCGTTAATAGCAACAGGCACTCCGATTTTTATTGTCTCTAAAAATATTTTCCAGCCTGCTTTTAAATTCCTGAGTTTTTCTATTAAATTTCTTTTTTGTAAAATTATAAAACTTATAATAAATGCTGTCAGAAAAGAAATGAGTGTGGAAAATGCCGCTCCGGTCATGCCGAACTTCAGAAATCCGTTTATTCCGAATATAAAGAGCGGAGCTAAAAAAATATTCAGCACAACTGCAAAAACAAACATATAAAAAGGTGTCTTCGTATCTCCGTAACCCCTGAAAATCGCACTCGAAGTTGAAAGAAGCGTTATGCAGGGCAGACCGATTAATAAAGTAATAAGGTATTTATTTGCAAGTAAAATTTCGGGTTGCTGTAAATTCATAAACCAGTACATAAGCGGTAAAATGGGAATGATTGCTAAACCTAAAAATATACTGAAGAATAAAGTATTAAGAATGTTCAGTGAAGATATTTTTTTCGCCATGCCGATATCATTTGCGCCTGTCCTTTGTGCAACGAGGGAATTTGTCCCGACTGCAACCATTTCTCCCAAAGCTAAAATTCCCCACACAAGGAAAGTCGCCACCGTAATAGCCGCAAGCTCCTTACTTCCGAGCTTCCCGACCCAAAAAGCATCTATAATTACAAACAGCGACCTCACAATCGTTTGCAATACAGCCGGTATCGCCAGCGCAAATATTATTTTCCTGTCACTATTCAAAATATTAAATATAGAACTCTAAATTTTAAATATAAAACCTTAACATAAATTATCCTTAATAAATCTTAAAGTCATATCACTGATTAAAATGATTATACTGATTACACTGATTAATTAAATTTATTCTTAAAGTCATATCACTGATTAAAATGATTACTTTGATTACTCTGATTAATTAAATAACAATTGTCATCCCCGAATGATCTTGTCGGGGATCCCCTGCCTTTAGTGTTTTTCTCCTCATTACCAAGGTCCATCTTGGTAACGACTATTTAATCCATCTTCTTTACTTCACTATTTCGCCTTTTTACTATTTCACTATTTTCATTAACCTTCTAACCTTCTAACCTTCTAACTTTATAACTTTATAACTTTACAAACTTTATGAACTTTACCGCTCTTATTCAAAATTCAACATTCAGAATTCAGCATTGCTCTTTTTCCCCTCGTTACCAAGGTCCACCTTGGTAACGGTTAATTAATTGATTTTCTTTACTTCACTATTTCGCCTTTCCACTATTTCACTATTTTTATTAACCTTCTAACTTTATAAACTTTACAAACTTTCAGCCTGTCATCCCCGAATTTTCTCAGTGTTGTCATCCCCGAATGATCTTGTCGGGGATCCCCTGCCTTTAGTGTTCATTATGTGAAATTCGTATCAAATCTTTTATTTAATCCATCTTCTTTAATTCACAATTTCGCCTTTTTACCATTTCACTATTTTTGGTGCCGTTGTTGGTGATAGTATGTTCTGTATATCAACATTTGCGTTCTTTGCATCCCGACTTGTCGGGACATGTTGATTGCTCTTTGCTCTAAATTGATAAACTTGACAAACTTGACAAACTTTATGAACTTTACGAATCTTACGAATTTTACAAATCTTATGAATTTTACAAATTAATTACATTTCTATATTTCAATAAATTCCTTATTATTACCTATACCGCACAACATCAATATAAAACTATACGGAGGGGAATAAGTGAAAAGTATTTACGAAAGCTCTACCCGTGAATTGATGAAGCAATTCATCACATCCGAAAATATCCAAAAAGGCGAAAAATTCAATCGTGAAAAAATCCGAAATTGGTTTAATAAAAACTATCCTAAACTTAAACCCGGAACAATAGATGCACATATCAACTCAATGACAATTAATGCTCGTACCAGAATTTATTCAATATTAATCAACATAAAATTTAATTTGAACTATAGTATAAAAAATTATTTAATATCATATCTTAGACGTCAGGAAATTGAGAATAAAAAACCGACTCTTGATGATATTGTATTGAACATTATGCCTTTACTCAAAAACGGTGTCACACCGGAACATCAAACCATTCTCAATGTCTTAAAAGACATCGCCGTTCACGAAGGTCTCGACCACTGGCAACTCAACAAAAACGACCAAATGAGTTTGTTTAATTTATAGAATTCTTTTAATTATTATTTAATTTAATGATTTGGGCTTTTGAATATTTGAATGAAAAGCAAATTGAAGAATTGAATTATCTAAATCCGATGATGGATTTTCAGTATGATTTTGATAAACAAATGTATTATTGGAAAACATTTTGCGCCGGTTTTGAAAAAATTTGTGATGGAGAAAAAAATAAATATACAGAAAATAATAATATCTCTATTAATGATCTTCCTAAAGATGAAAATGGTTATCCAATACTTAATTGGTATAAAGAGGTTCCTGTAAAAGATATTTATTGTTATCCTAACGAAAAAGAATGCATTGATAATATATCTAATGTATTTGATTCTTATGATTTCATATTAGATAAAATAAAATCAAATAAATTTAATTTTGTTGAATTTAATCCCATAAAAGTAATATATAAGAATAATAATATTTACACGATTGATAAATCAAGATTATTAGCTTTTATAGAGGCAGTAAAATTAGGATATAATGAATACGAAAAAATTCCTGTCAGATTTGTCACTAAACTTGAAAAAGAAATTCGCCGTATAAGATTATTTTCTCTTCCTCAAGTTAGACAAGGATTTATTTGTGATGATTGGTTAGAGTCAATAAATCTTTGTGGTTATTTGAAAAAAAAGAAAGGTTTTAAAGAGATAGAAGAAAATTATAAATGGATTCGTGATTATTTAGAATTAAGAACTGATAATATTTGGTTAGATATAATTGCAATACCGGTATCAATATATCTTAATTATTTTTCTGAAAACGACGAAAGTCTTGAATTGATTGATTTAAATTGTTTATTGGAAAGATTTTAATAATAAATATTTATTTAATTAATAAATACAAGTTTGGAAAATCCCTGATAATATTTAGGTAATTAGAATTATAAATATTTCGTAAAAATATTAAAGAAATAAGTTTGAATTAATAAAACTTTAATTTACTTAAAAATAATTTTTTTATAAAACATTATTATGAATGAATTAGATATATTAAAAAATATTGCAGAAAATTTATCCGAAAGAAAATCTTCGGCAGCATTAAACAATTATGAAGTTTTATGCAATAATATAAAATATGTTAATGATTTATTTGTTTGGAGTATTAATAAATTAAATATAATTCAAGATCGATGCATTAACGAACTTAAAAATGATATCTCTGTAAATAATGACTTTAAAGATAATACAAGACCTTTTTATTATTTTAGAACTATCATTCCGAGAATTTTGCTTAATGATATAAGCATTATTGAGAAATTTATTACTTTTACCCAACCTGATGATAGAAAAGGAATAAATATTGAAGATGTCGGAAAACTTAAAAGGACCTTTCTTGATTTTAATAACTTAGTAACATCGGCAAGACAGTTTATTGACAGCTTAGTAACTGATTCATATAAACTTACATTATTAGACCCAAAATCAACAAATTTCCAGGTTTTAACTTCTTTAAATAGTTTTAATAAATATGCAACAAAATCAATTCGATCAGCCCTTTTTAATTCCGCGATTCATAATTCATTAACTGAGTTTGAAAATCTTAATTATAATGAAAGAATCCGAGGACAAGAATCTGCTATAACAAAATGTGAAAAAAAGACATATGGGGAAAAAGTTGATTTTCTCTTTGACAACTTGGGATTAACAGCAGATGTTGGATTTAAAGAAGAAATAAAAAATCTTTTTAGTTTTTCTTCAGAATTCACTCATATTGGATATGTTTCTACATTCTTTTCAACTTCCGCTGGAGCAGAGGTAATTTTTGGTGATGATATTAGCCCTTATCTTCCAAGTACAGAAAATTTTTCCGAGCTTAAATATGAAATTCTTGAAACCGCGACTAAATTTTTTGCAAATATTTATCTTCCATCAATTATTTGTTCTCTAAATAAAGTTTTTGAAAATTATGTTTTTATCAAATACCAAAGTTTAATTAATGATATTATTTCTAAAATTATCAAAGATTTAAAGACAAGAAATAATCAATATTATTTTTTTATTGTTGAGGGTTTAATTGCTTCAAATAAAATAATAGATTTGAAATGTATGTGTGGAACTACAAACCATTGGAAACCTCCACACGAGTTATCAGATATTTATTGTAAAAATTGTGGTAGTCATTTTAATTTAATTGAAATGAAAGGCGATCCAGGATATATAATTACAAGTAATGGACCAGTAAAAGTAATTGGTTCAAGTGTTCCCGATTTTGATGAACTTCCATTTAACGATAAACTTCAAATATTAAAGAAGTGTGAAGAATTAGTAAATAATAAAATTTTAAAATAAAATATATTAAGCAAATATATTTATTATGAGAGTAAAGAATTTACATTTAAAGGAATTTAAACGATTTGATGATTTAACTATAGATTTAGGTGATTATCCAAAGAAAGTTGTTGCATTAATTGGACCAAATGGATGTGGCAAGAGTTCTATTTTTGACGCATTTGAAGAATTGTCAAAAAATTATAAATTTTCTCCAAAACAAGAAGATGTTCACTTTTATTCAAAAGCTTTTTTTTATATAGATGAGAAAAAAAGGAAAACAAATTATAATAAAAATGAATCAATACAGGTCACAACACTTCCAGAAAGCTATGATAGAAAAAGTTTCTATATAAGAACTTCTTATAGATTTACATCAAAAATTAAGGTTCAACATATCGAAGCAATGCCAACTATTTTCAACACACAGGATGAACCGTGTAGTTCAATTGCTTTAGATTCGAGACTAGAATCTAATTACAAAAGATTATTAGGCGCGTCATATTCGGAATATTTTGCAGGATCTAAAACTGGGGCTCAAGTTCGAAAAGAATTAATAGATCATATAAATATAATCCTTTCGAAAATTTTGGATATTGAAATTTATGATTTGGGGAATATTTGGGAAGGCAAAGGACAGTTTTATTTCAAAAAGGGTAATGTTAAAAATTTTCCTTTTGCTAATCTTTCTTCAGGGGAAAAGGAAGTTGTAGATATAATTATAGATTTAATTGTTAAAACAAAAGAATTTAATGATACTGTCTTTTGTATTGATGAACCGGAATTGCACATAAATACAGCAATTCAAAGGAAATTAATTATAGAAATTGAAAAATTAATACCTAATAATTGTCAACTTTGGTTTAGTACATATAGTATTGGATTTTTACGCGCATTACAAGAAGAATTAAAAGACAAATCTCAAATTCTAGATTTTTCAGAAAAAGATTATTTTACTGGGATCCAAACAATAATCCCCATTAAAACTACAAGAAAAAATTGGCAGAGGATTTTTTTCACTGCTTTAGAGGATTTATCAGGGTTAATAAGTCCAAAAAGAATTATTTATTGTGAAGGTAAAGATAAACCAGGAGTAGATGGAGAGGAGAATGGTTTTGATGCAAAAGTTTATAATAATATATTTTCTGAAAAATATCCTGAAACTTTATTTGTATCTAGTGGTGGGAATACCGAATTGGATCAACGTAGTGATATTGCAATTGCTATACTTACTAAAGTATTAAATGAAATGGAAATACTTGTTTTAAAAGACAGAGATATTTCTTCGGGTAGATTAAATACAGAAAAGGATAGGCAAATTTATTTAAATAATAATCCTAAAAATCATCGTGTTTTAAAAAGATGGGAAATTGAAAATTATTTATTTGATATGGAGATATTAAAAAAATATTGCAGTATTAATAGTTTAACATTTAAAGAAGAAGAATATAACAATTTTATAACAGACTTAAACAATCAGAATATTAAAGATGAAACCCCAAGAGTTAAAAATTTTTGTAGTATTAATACAAATGTAAATTCAGAAAAATTTAAATTAAATCTTTCTACATTAATTACGGAAGATACTTCAACTTTTATCGAATTAGAAAGATGTATATTTGAAAGATTATAGAAAAATTACCTGTAAAAAGATTTATTATCAATTAAATAAGAGCTCTATTGTTATGTTTACGAATATACAAATAATATTTTTTTAATAATAACCGATGAATTATTTTCGTATATAAATAAATATATTACAATTTTAAAGATTTAATGAAATAAGAGTAGAATAATAATGTTGATTTTTATTTAACAATATATTACCTTAAAATAGTATGGGCTATTAATGTATTTTGAGGATCAAAGAAATTATTTTTTATTAATTTATTATAACAAATGTCTACAATAACTTCAACTCTATGGAATATAGAACCCCATACAAAAGCCAAACATGCAATTTTAAAAAATTATCTAAATGCTTGGTATCCAATATTAAATAGATTTGATAAACGGTTGAATTATATTGATGGTTTTGCAGGTCCTGGAAAATATTCAGACGGAGAAATCGGTTCACCAATATTAGTATTGGATTTAGTAAAGGCACATACACGAGATTTAAAAGGTGAATTTAATTTTATATTCATTGAAAAAGATAAAGAAAGATATGAATATTTAATAAGCGAAATAAAAAATCGAACTTATCCCGATCATTTTAATATTCATATTGCAAATGATGAATATGATAAATATTTAACAGAATTATTAAATAGTTTAGATAAAGATGGAAGTAGTTTAGCGCCGACTTTTGCTTTTATCGATCCATTTGGATTTAAAGGTATACCTTTTAAATTAATAAAGAGATTATTAGCAATGCCTAAAGTTGAAGTATTTATAACTTTTATGATTGATTCTATTAACAGATTTCTTGAAGTTGAAAATGTTGAAAGTACAATGACAGAATTATTTGATTCGGAAGATATAATAAGTTTAATTCCTAAATGGAAGGAAAGACGTGATGAAATTAGAAAGTTTTATCAAGGAAAATTGTCAGAAAATGCTAAATTTGTCAGATATTTCTTAATGAGTGATGAACATAGTAAACCGATTTATTATTTATTCTTTGCTACGAATCATCCAACAGGTCATATGCGTATGAAAGAGGCCATGTGGAAAGTTGATTCTGGTGGTAGTTTTCGGTTTTCTGATGAAACTGATGAAAATCAGCAAATGTTATTTACTGATTCGCATGATGAAAAGTTATTTAATATTATAAAATCAAAGTTTATAAAAGGAAAATATAAAGTAGTTGATTTGAGATTATTTGTTGAAAATGATACACCTTATTTAGTAAAACATTTAAAACAAGCTCTAAAATATGCGGAAGAGAATTCATTTATTAAAGTTGATTGTATCAAATCGAATAAATGTAAAAGAAGAGGTAAAACTTTTCCTGATGAAGTTATAATTGAATTAAATTAAATTTATGTCTATAAGTAAAATCGAATGGACTGAAGTAACCTGGAATCCGACGACGGGATGTAATAAGGTTTCTGCCGGATGTAAGAATTGCTATGCCGAAGCGTTTTCTAAACGACTGAAAGGTATGGGAATTGAAAAATATCAGAACGGATTTAAACTTACACTTCATCCCGATGTTATTGACTTTCCTAAAAAACTCAAAAAACCTCATAAGATTTTTGTAAATAGTATGAGCGATTTGTTCCACGAAAAAGTTCCGTTGGAATTCATACAAAAAGTATTCAAAGTTATGAATGATTGCCCTCAGCATATTTTTCAGGTTTTAACAAAAAGAGCAGAACGTCTCGAAGAGTTGTCTCCTTTTTTGAACTGGTCTGATAATATATGGATGGGTGTTTCTGTCGAAAATGAAAAAGTTCAAAATAGAATTTTGCATCTCGCAAATACTCAGGCAAAAATAAAATTTTTATCTCTCGAACCTCTTCTCGGCTCTCTGCCGAATTTAAATTTAAATAAAATTGACTGGGTAATAGTCGGCGGTGAATCCGGTACTAAATCAAGAAAAATAGAAAAATCCTGGGTTGAAGAAATTCATCTACAATGCGTAAAAAATAATGTTGCTTTCTTCTTTAAACAGTGGGGCGGTATGAATAAAAAAGCTAACGGTCGCGAACTCAACGGCAAAACTTACAGCGAAATGCCAAATGTAGCATAAATTTTTTTATATTGAAGGTCTTCAGCTGATTATATATCTCGGGTTATCTTATTATATAACTCAATTTGTTTTTATAAATTAAAAGATTCATTATTATTTATAATTAATTTTAGATATAAATTTAATAAATTTCATTAATGAAAGAAGAAGATTCCCATAATAAAAAGTACATCTTCATCGACGAATGCGGCGACCCCGAATTTTATAGCAACGGAAAAAAATTGATGATAGGTACAAAAGGCTATCAGCCTCTATTGCTAATAGGAATGATTATTACTGATAATAGGAGAAAATTATGGGAAGAAATCACGAAATTTCAAAGCAATATATTAACCGATCCTCTGTATAATACTATTAATTCTGTTAAAAAAGCCGGCTGGTATTTACATGCTAAAGATGATTTTCCTGACGTAAGAGCAAAATTTTTTGAAAAATTAAGAGATACTGATAATTATGAGACTTTTGTTGTAATCGGAAGAAAGGAATTGGAAATTTTTAATAATAAACATAATAATAATCCAAGCGAATTTTATTTTGATGTTCTTCATCATCTTTTAAAAGGAAAAATTTCTGATGACGACATTGAATATGAATTGTATTTATCTCAAAGAAAAAAAAGTAATATGCATCGTTTTGAGAAAGCTGTTGAAAAAGGAATAAGCGGAGTAAATAAAAATTTAAAATATAATTGTCACGTTGTTAAAAGTAGCGTTACTTCGGAAATGAGTATTATTGATTATTTATTGTGGGCTTTACAACGATATTTAATAAAAGGAGAAGATAGATTTTTTAAAGCTGTAATAAAAAAATATACGGAAATTATTGATATCTATGATGAAAAAGGAGAAACGTTATATAATAACGAAAATGTATTTGATATTTCTAAAGCATCAAAATTCAATATATAATGAAAAAAGCCCTCTTACACCCGTACCAGTACTGGTATCCATCGCATGAAGCGAATTATGGTAATAAGACAGCTTTCAATACAAAGATAACTCTTATTTTAAGAAATATCAATAAGAAAAATATAATTTTTTGTGCTCTTGTAACATTTGTAAAATTAATAACATATATTAATAAAAACAAGTTTCTTATTACCTGCCGTTGTTGATGTTAGCCGTTCTTTAGCATTACAAACAACAAACATCAATTAAATATATTCATACCATTTTCCAATTTTCCATTTTCTATTTTTCTGCTCTCTTTCACGTTTCATCTTTTGCGTTCTTTGCATCCCGATTCTTTTTATCGGGACACGTTTCACACATTATGTTCTTACCATTTTCCAATTTCCCAAAACTTCTATTTAGAACTATGTGATATACCAAAATTATAATTTTTTTTCGTTCTTATTTAAAATTTAACATTCAAAATTCAACATTATAATGCTATTCTTAGTGTCCTTTGTGTCCTCAGTGGTGAAAATCTCTTAGCTGTTTTTTCAGTAATTTATCATTATTTATCATTGGACTCAAACATCCATTTATACAACTTTTACCCCAAAAATGCATTTTACAAAATATTTTGATTATCCGCACCCATTCTGCATTCCAGCCCTCAACATTTCAATATTAGACTCCCAAATACAGGGGGTGCTAAAAGATTAAATTCACCGAAACCCACGCCCCGCTTGACTTCCTCAAAAAATTGTCAATATAAACATAACTCCTATCCATTTTTTCTAATTTTACTCAAGAATTTTTTATAAAATTATTATTAAAAATTTTATGAAATATAAAAATTGTAATATGTTCTTCTCTATGAAACTCTGTGTATTCTCAGTGTTTCTCTGTGGTATAGATCTTTTTTTTAATCTTAAATCTTAAAATCTTATGAATCTTAAAAATCTTATCAAGCCCTATTGTGAACATCTTGAAAAAGGATTTTCGGAAAAATCCTTCGTTCCTTGCGATTTCGCTCAACTCGAGGAATTTGCACAAAAAGAAAATCTTGTGCATAAAATTGAAATGGCAAAACGTGCTTCACTTAAATTCTGGGAATCTCTTGCTTCTAATGCTCTTAAGGAAAATTTAGAATTTTTCAAACAGGATATGTGGATTTTCGTTATGAAATCCCGTTTCGGCTGGAATGATGAACCAAAAGTTGAAATCGATAATGAACCTCAGGTTGTCGAGGTCCAGCTAAAACTTAATAATAGCGAAGGCTTAACTGATGAAGAAAAAAAGGAATATTGCGGCTGATTTCATTTTGAAAATATAATTTAGTGATAATTCGTGTCATAGCTCTTATTCAGTGTTTATCAGTCTAAATCAGTGTAAATCTGTGTTCAAGATTTTGATCTTTGTTCTTAAACATTAAAAAAATCTGTGAATATCAGTTTTTTTAGTGTAAATATGTGTTCAAGTTTTTGATCTTTGCTCTTAATCAATGAAATCATTTAAATCATTATAATCAGTGATATGAAAAACTTATACAAGAAAAAACAATTTATCGAGCTTCGTTCAAAAGGTTATTCGTACCGGGAAATTGCCAAAACTCTCAAAATATCCGAACGTTCCCTCTATTTCTGGTCAAAGGAATTTGAACCTGAAATTAAATTTTTGAAAAGTGTCGAAAGAGAAAATTTGCTCGCTTCTCTTAATTTGACCGAATTTCATAAATTTAAAATTCTTGGTCAGGAATTGAAGAAAATCGAAACGGCATTGCAGGAAAAAGATTATACCGCACAGCCCCTGACTCATCTTCTTAAATGGAAATATAATATAATACAAAAACTTTTTGATTTTCCGCCTCAGGATGCAGAAATTATGAACTTATATTCATATACAAGTTTAATGTATGATGAATCTAAAAAACAACGCGAAGAAGAGTACAAGCAAAAAATAGATTCAAATAAACAAAATTCTGAAACAGTAAAACAAAATCAGGAATCATGATAACTTCAGTTTTATATCAGTTTCGTTACAGAGTATTTTCAGCTTTACTTCTGGATTCATTCAGTGTCTCTTCATCGTTTCTTCAGTTTTCTTTCAGTATTTTTTGCACCGAAAGATTGATTTTACAGCAATTTATTTTTTTATTTTCAGTAAAATTGAAAAAAAATATGATAATGCATTCTTTCCGCAACATAAATGTTGCGTTAAGTAGCAT
>Ga0224522_1000182_pt1 | contig 29651 bp, 19 predicted proteins | sample CFST25metaG_FD_182733 | JGI IMG/M metagenome (GOLD analysis project Ga0224522, IMG submission 182733) | Peat soil microbial communities from Stordalen Mire, Sweden - C.F.S.T25 | ecosystem: Environmental > Terrestrial > Soil > Wetlands > Peat | place: Sweden: Norrbotten County, Stordalen Mire...
ATATAAATAATTGTAATGATAAAATAATATCATTAAAAATTTAAAAAATTATAAAGCGTTTAGACATAAATATATTTAAAAAAATAAATATGAATTACAGGACTGGAACGAAATTAATAACGATAAAAAATAATCAAAAAATCAAAAATGAAAATTGAAATGAACAAAATTTCTAAAATCTTAAAATATAAAATAATAAAATTAATATTAATTATTTTATTATCGTTCTCTCTAAATAAAAGTACAGTTCAGGCTCAGGATTATGACAGTAAGCTGGATATTGCTTACAACTGTCTTAACTCAGGAAAAACAACTGAAGCTATAGAAATATTTGAAGATTATTTGAAATCATATTCAACTAATTATTCAATATACCTTCAGGTCGCTTATCTTTATAAACAGAACGGCAATAAAGATAAAGCAAAGGAATATTTTAATATTGTATCTTTAAATTCGAAAATCCCGGTAGAAGTCGAGACTGCAAATACCGAACTCGAATACATTAAAGCAGCAAGCGAACATTCTCAAGTTGTAAATCCGGATGAAGATGAACTTAGTCGTGGATATGATTATATAAACAAGAAGGATTATTATAATGCAATTATTGTATTTGAAGATTATAAAACTAAACATCGTGACGACACGAAAATATATATACAGCTTGGATATTTATATAGTCAGTTAAATAATTACAGAAAAGCTCTGGATAATTTTCAATTTGTAGAGGCGTTTTCAAAAAATCAGGATGAAATAGATAAATCAAGGATGGCAAAGTATTATTTAAAAGATTTAATCACTGAATCTTCACCGCGTTCAACTTCTCTTTATTTTTATAACGTTTTCGATTCACATTATTCGAATTATATATCGAACTTTACAGGACATCTTAATTTTAAAGCACTAAAGAATTTATATACAGGATTTTATGTGGACGCTTACATGGATTCAAAATCAACTAAAGGAAATATTTTAAATGACAGGTATCTTGAAGGTGGCGGATTTTTAAAATATAAGATATCTGAAAATATAGGATTTGAATTCAGAACCGGTTATGTCCGGGAAATTGATTTTGATAAAACAGGTATAAATTTTAAACCTATTTTTTACATGGGTACGCGCATCGGAAATCCTGCTTTTTATTTGAGCAGGAAAAATCCGAAAACAGATTATTTCTATGCTGATGTATTTTCTTCCGAATTATATGATTATAAATTCAGAAATTTATTCGGTCAGCTTCAGCTAAAAGAAGTTATGAGATATATGACCGGCGGATATTCATTCCTCGAATTTTATCTGAGTCAGGTTGGATACGTTGACAGCAAACAGCTCGATTATAATAATTATGGTGAATTTGGTGTTGGTTTGGATTTCAAACCTAACTTAATAAGTTTCCCTGTATTATTTGTCGAAGCTACTAATAAAATATTCTTCGTCGGTCCTAATCAACAGTATTTTCAGGGTCCGTTCAAGAATACATTTCAAATTAAAGCAGGTTTTTTGATAAATTTTAATACTGGATTATAATGTACGACATACTTCAAATAATTCTCTGGGTCACAGCAATAATGGTCGCTGTTAGCGGCGTAGATGACCTGTATATGGATTTGCTATACTGGATTTTAAAAGGCAGGTATAAAAGCAAATTCCCTGATTTTTCGGCTATGCACTACAAAGCTGAAAAACCTATCGCAATATTGTTAGGCGCCTGGAAAGAATCCGGTGTTATTGGCAGGACTTTAAGTTACGCGATAAGAAATCAAAGATATAAAAATTTCAGAATATTTGTCGGGATATATCCTAACGACCCGGAAACAATAAATATTGTTAAGGAAATTTCGTTAAGAGATCCCAGGGTAATAGCTTGTATTAATCCTCAGGACGGTCCAACAACAAAAGCTGATAATCTAAACAGTCTTTATGCCGGTTTATGCGAATATGAAAAAGTATACGGCGAATTCGAAATAGTGATAGTTCATGATGCGGAAGATTTTATACATCCAAGTGCACTAAAACTATATAACTTTCTTATTGGATACAAAGGTTACCACGGAATACAAATTCCTGTAGTTCCAATTAAGAGTAAGCTCGGCAAACTATTTCACAGAACTTATTGTGATGCATTTGCTGAAATTCATACAAAGGATATGATTGTAAGGCAGGGTATGGGTACATTTATTCCTTTTTCCGGAACAGGAATGGGATTTCATAGAAGAACACTTTATTTCCTTGAGAAGAGTCAATTTGAAAAAACAAATGAAACCATTGAAAATCAAAATCTGTCAGTGGAAGAATTTACAGATAATAATGGACGAATAGTGGAATTATCGGAAGACTATTTTAATAATAATGAAGAAAATACATTGGCTCCGCTTCCATACAATGATACAAGTTACCAGGATGATCCCTTCGTAAGTCTTAATACAGAAAAATCAGGTTATAAAAGAACTACGGAAAGCGTTATTAAACGATTTACAGCAACTTTTATGATACTATTGTTTGCAGCAATCGGATTTTTAGTTTATGAAGGAAATGCAGAAAACGAATCATCTTCAGAAGGTATTAAAAATGATAATGGTATAATAATACAAAAAGTATACGCCTCGGATAAACAATCTGCAGGATTTTTAAATGAACAATCTATTAAGGATAACAGGTCGGAAATTCTGGAAGGTTATTCAGATTTTAAATATAATGTTCTCTACGTTCCTATAGAAGGTGGTAATTTCGGTATTCAGGAATCTCTCTGGGGTTCTCCTGAAGCAGCAAACGACAGGCTGGGTATGATATTAAATCAACCTTCGCTGAATTATTTAAATGGATACATAAGTAAATCGGTCAATAATAACAAGACAGATTATAAAGTGATAATAGGTAATTATGAAAATCTTGATGAAGCAAGAAAAGATGCAATAAAAATAAGAAATATTTTTAATAACTAAAGATTTTAAGAAACTTAATTAATAAAAGATGAATAAAGAATTTCAAACACAAAACGCATCAACAAAATCGGAACTTGATAAATTCTTTCGTCAGTGTACCAAAGATAATCAGAATTCTGTTCTGAAAATCTTAAATGACAATATAAAATGGGATGATATCCGGAAACTTGTTGACAATAATATGTCAGGGAATTCTGATTACAAACTTAATGACCCTATTAATATAATAATGATAAAGGCTATAGTTATTGGAAAATTATTTAACCTTACAGATTACCAGCTCCCTTTCGAAATTGCGGAAAACAATAATTTCAAAAATTTCCTTGATATCAAATATCTGGATAATATTCCAAAAATAAAAACAATTTCTGCATTTCGCAGGAACTTGGAAAATAATAATGTCTATGATAAATTATTTGATAGCATATATGATTATTTAATGAGTGCAAAAGAAGGACTTAATCTTTTTGTGAAAAAAGATAATGCCGTTGCTAAGAAAATTGAGTTAACCAATAAAATCAATTCACTTTACGGTGAAAAATTAGATAATATATTCAGTAATTCGGATGGTGCGAAAGTTCAGGATATGAAGAACAAATTATTGGATTTAAAATCAAAAATCGAAAATATATCTGTTGATGATTCGACTGAAAATTCCACGGGACTGCAGAAATTAACAGAGATGGAAAAAAAGATTGATAAATTAGAAGATGTAGTTAATTCTACGGAAAACGATAAAATTAAATATTCGGAAGAAAATGAATTACATAAGAAAATATTTGAATCGTTTTATAAATCTCTTGATGAACTGACATCTTTATCTGCGGACGATAAAAATACCGGCATCAATTCTACTTCAATCGTTTCAAAAGATAGTGCTGAATTTAAAGTAATAAATAAAATAAGCCGGACCGGCAAGACTAATATTATAACAGATTATATAATAGATATCCCGAATGCTAAAAAGGTTCAGGTGAAAGAACAGGTAGAAGTTAATCGTAAAAATCGGGAACCAATAATAATTACACCTAAATTTAAAAAAGAAGGTATCTTCAACGACGAAAATTTAACTGAAGATTATGAGCTTGGATTCAGATTCTTCCAGATTGGATTTAAAACAGGATTTTTCAACGTAAAACTTGACAATAATAACGAATCCACAAGAATATCGACAGCAGAATTTTTTCCGAACACATTCTGGACTTCGGTTAAACAACGTTCAAGATGGATTGCCGGAATAAGTCTTCAAAACTGGAAAACCCATAAATGGAAAGGAAATATAACAACGAAATATTTTCTTTTCAGAGACAGGAAATCTATTTTTAGTTTTATCGGAGCTTTCCTTTCAAATATTATATTTGCGTATTTAATCTATTCGGTCTTTTGCGGTTTATTCCATGTAACATATGTAGTGCCACTCGTAGGTTTTTCCTCAGTAATATGGTACCTGATGATAGCAAATTTACTTTTCATGATTTCGAGGGCAACACACAGGTTTTTCTTTACATATAACTGGTATGGGTTTAAGTATGCTTTCTATAGTTTTTTCAGGTTAATAATCGATACGTTTATTAATTTTTTTGCAATCATAAGAGCTTTTAAAGTATTTAGACAAACTAAGAAAAAAGTTGTGTGGGATGCAACCACGCATTATTAAAATTTTTAAAAAAATAAATAACATAAATAATTTACCCTGTGCAATTTTTCGGGTGAATAACACTCAAAAGGAGACAAATAAATGAAAAATAGAAAAACCATTAAATTATACTTAGCATTATTTATGCTTTTATTCAGTACTGCGATATTTGCACAATCTGATAATACTTTTAGAACAGCACCACACCCGAGAGGCAGGGAAACATACCAGTTTCCGAAATTGCCAATGGTACCTACACCCCGAAATGCACCCTATACTGTTATACAGGTGGATTTCACATTAACATTAAGAGATAATGTAACTATGGATTGTTCCAAATTTTATCCGAGCGTCTCAGACCCATATTTACGCAATGGTTATCCGGGAGTAATTATGGTTCATGGATATGGTGACAGAAAAGAAACTCTCGCAGGATTTGCAAACGCACAGGCATCTTATGGATATTGTGTATATACATATAGTGTCAGAGGACAGGGCAATTCGGGAGGATTATCAAATTTAATCAGCACCGTAGAAGCGCAGGATTTGATGGAACTTGTTAATTATGTTAAACATGACCAGCCATCAGGACTTGATAGCTCAAATGTATTAATTACAGGTGGTTCTCAAGGAGGAATTCTTCCTTATATGGCTAATTGTAATGGTTTGAATGTTAAATGTTTAATTTCAGCTCTTGCATCACCTGAATTTGCATCGAGCTGGATTGAAAATGGTTCTATTAAAATGACATTTCTCTGGACAATTGATTATCCTTCAGACACTGCAAAGTACGATAATCAGGTTACAGCTATGAAGAGTTGGGTCTATTCAAGTGCGGCGGATAAATGGGATAGTCTTGCTACATGGCTGCCTGCCGGAAGAGATTTTAAGAGTCAAATTTCTTCTGCAACCGTTCCTATGATGCTGGAAAATGCCTGGCAGGATAAATTTTTTAATGCTCATGGTAATATTAGTACCATTCCATTTGTAAATGTACCGAAAAGATATTACTTCGGAGCAGTCAGAGGTCACGGAGGTGATTATTCAACTACCGAAGATACATGGCATGAAAACTTTTTTAACGAGTGGTTTTTTTACTGGCTATTTGGCATCCAAAACAATATTTTGACAAGACCAATATTTCATTATGCTTATACTACTTTCCCGACCGTAAGTCCAAACAATATGTGGACGTTTGTTCATGATAGCTCTTCAGTATGGCCTCCGAGCGGACTTGCAGACTTGAAATTGTATTTTAATCCGAACGGTGTGATAAAGTCCACTGCAAATTCTAATAGTACGCAAAATATTGTATTAAATAATACTGTAGCGAAAAACTTTACTATGCAAACAGCCGTTAATGATGAATTTACGGGCACATCGTTTAATAATAGTTTTAAGAAAGCTACATTAGTATTTAATTCCGCCCCACTGACTCAGAATTTATTGATGGTAGGTGATCAATATGTAAATCTTGATTATTCTTCGAGTGCAAACGTGTGCCAGTTTAATTTCCAGATTTACGAAGTTAGCAGTACACAAACAAAATTAGTTACAAGAGTAAATTACACGGACAGAAAAAATACCGTGCTCAATGCAAGAAAACAAAAAGCGTTTTATGGTGTATCACATTCGCATGAATTCAGAAAAGGAAACAAAATTAGAATAGTGGTGACGAATCTCGATACTTCACCTGCTGACGATTCATTATTCCTTGGTACGAACCCTCATGTTTTACCGGTTTTAACAACCGGGAAACACAAATTATATTATAGTAACAAGAGCTTTATTGATTTACAGGTTAAATATCCTACGACTCATATGTCAGGATTATTTAACGAAGGCAATAGTACATTATCTCAAACAGATAATAATACTAATACTCCTGTTAGCTTTAATCTGAAACAAAATTACCCGAATCCGTTTAATCCCTCGACCGTCATAGAATTTTCAGTACCAAATAATGAATTTGTGACTTTGAAAGTATATGACCTGACAGGAAGGGAAATAGCGTCTTTGGTCAATGAACAAAAAGCGTCAGGAAATTATTCAATCAATTTTAATGCAGATGCATTCCATTTGTCGAGTGGTATTTATTTTTATAAATTAACCGCAGGCAATAATGTTTCCGTTAAAAAACTAACGTTGATAAAATAATTCGAAAGAATTTTTTATCCTTATGATTTGATTTTATGATTCAAGAGTTGTTTAGTTAGAAAAGTTAAGATATTTATGCAAGTTCAAATTTACCCTGATGTTACATCAGGGTAAATTTTTAAAAATAATTTTTTTTAATAATTAAACACAGTAAGAGTAGATAGGAGTAATTCATAAATGGGGAAAAAAAATATAGTATTAAAAAATATAAAATTAATTATAGTTGTATTAATTTTACTAATTGCAGGTACTAATTTCGCTCAGTATTCTAAAACGCAGCATCGCGTTATTGATAAATACCAGTTTCCGAAATTACCAATGGTACCTTCGCCGAAATCTGATCCTTATATCGTTATTAAAGCAGATTTTACATTGACATTACGGGACAACGTTTTGATGGATTGTTCAAAATTTTATCCGAGCGTCTCAAATCCATATCTTCCAAACGGTTATCCCGCAGTTATCATGGTTCATGGCTTTGGTGACAGAAAGGAAACACTTGAAGGATTTGCTAATGCACAGGCGTCATTTGGATACTGCGTTTACACTTACAGTGTAAGGGGACAGGGTAATTCCGGCGGTCTGTCAAATTTAATTAGTATAACAGAAGCACAGGATTTAATGGAACTTGTAAATTATGTGAAACATGACCAGGCATCCGGACTCGATAGTTCGAACGTATTAATAACAGGGGGTTCACAGGGAGGAATTCTTCCTTATATGGCAAATTGCAACGGATTGAATGTCAAATGCATAATATCAGCACTTTCATCACCGGAATTTGCATCGAGCTGGATTGAAAATAATTCAATCAAAATGACATTTCTCTGGACTATAGATTATACTCCTGATACAGCAAAATATTCTCCCCAGGTTACGGCAATGCATAATTGGGTAATGTCAAGTGCAGCAGATAAGTGGGATAGTCTTGCTAAATGGGTACCTGTAGGTAGAGATTTCAAAAGTCAACTTTCACAGGCTACGGTTCCAATGTTGCTTGAAAATGCATGGCAGGATAAATTTTTCAATGCGTATGGTAATATAAGTACTATTCCTTTTGTAAATACACCAAAGAGATATTATTTTGGTGCTGTAAGAGGACACGGAGGAGAATTTTCCACCACTGAAGACACCTGGCATGAAAACTTTTTTAACGAATGGTTCTTTTACTGGCTATTCGGAATTAATAACAATATTTTAACAAGACCTATATATCATTATGCTTATACTTCTTTTCCAACGGTAAGTCCGAATTCAATGTGGACGTTTGTTCATGATAGTTCTTCTGTTTGGCCTCCTCCGGGTCTTACAGATTTAAAACTATATTTCAATCCCCTTGGAAAACTTAAAACTACTTCAAGTATATTCAGTTTTCTTTTTGATGTATTAAATAACAGTGTGTCTAATAGTTTAACAATGCAGCAAGTTGTTGATTTAGAATTCAAAGGAACAACATTTAACAACAGTTTCAAGAAGAACCAGATTGTATATAATTCAGATCCTCTTGCACAGAATTTGTTAATGATAGGAAATCAAAGCATTAGTCTCGACTATTTTTCAACTGCGAATGTTTGCCAGTTTAATTTCCAGATTTATGAAGTAAGCAGTACGCAAACAAAATTAGTTACACGAGCAAATTATACTGACAGAAAAAATTCTCCTTACACAAGGAAACAAGTGACATTTAATGACGTTTCTCATTCACATTTATTTAAAGCCGGGAATAAAATCAGAATTGTGGTAACAAATCTTGATACCGCACCTGACGATTCATTGTTCCTCGCTTCGAATCCGCATGTTTTACCGGTATTAAAAAATGGATTCAGTGGTATGTTTTTTAGTAATAAAAGCTATCTGGATTTGCAGTTTAAAAATCCGGGTGCAAATATGTCCGGTTTATTCGTAGAAGAAGGCTCAACAGCACAAACTGATAATAACGGTTCTCCGGTAACATTTGATTTGAAACAAAATTATCCAAATCCGTTTAATCCCACGACGGTTATAAGTTTTTCAGTGCCTAATGATGAATTAGTGACGTTGAAGGTTTATGACCTGACCGGCAGAGAAATAGCAAGTTTGGTTAATGAACAAAAAACGAAAGGGAATTATTCAGTTAATTTTAACGCTGACGCATATCATTTAGCGAGCGGAATTTATTTTTATAAATTAACTGCAGGAAATAATATATCAGTAAAAAAACTAACTTTGATAAAATAAAAATTTAATCTTTATACGGACTTTAAATCTGAAAAGATTTAAAGTCCGGTTTATTATGATTATAAAAAAATAATAAATTTAGAAGTGTCATACATCAAAAAGTTGAGTTCAAAGATAAGTTATAAAAGATACTATTTTTAGTTTAATAAATTAGTATATAGAAATATTTTTTAAAATATTAAAAATCGATTGAAAATATGAATATGCGTAAAAAATTGATATTTTTGGTGTCTATTATCATAATATTGATTGCAAATTTAAGTAAATCTCAAAACAAAAATTCAGAAGATTATCAGTTTCCATTATTACCGCAGCGAACCGGATTATCTCCTAATTTATATATGATTGCAACAAATAATTTTAATCTGGCATTGCGCGATGGTGTAATTCTTGATTGTTCGAAATTCTATCCAAGTATTCACGATACTATAAATACAAATGGATATCCGGCTGTAATTATGTGCCATGGATTTGGCAGCAGTAAAGTGTCATTAGATTCATTTGCATTCAAACAGGCTGCTTTTGGTTATTGTGTTTATACATTTAGTATGAGAGGACAGGGAAATTCGGGTGGTTTTTCAAATCTGATAAGTTTAACCGAAGCATTGGATTTAGGTGAATTGGTTAATTATGTCAGACATGACCAGCTAACCGGTGTCGATAGTAGTAAAATATTGGTTATGGGAGGTTCACAAGGAGGTATTGTGCCTTATATGGCCGCTTGTAATGGCTTGAGAGTAACGGCTATTATTTCAGCGCTTGCTTCTCCTGAATATGAAAAGAGCTGGATTGAAAACGGCTCTATAAAATCTACATTTCTGTTTTCCATAAATTATCCTTCAACCATAGTCAGATACAATGATGTTGTGTCGAGAATGGCAGGATGGATACTCACAGATACAAAAGAAAAATGGGACAGTCTGACTTTCTGGCTGCCTATTGGTAGAGATTTTGTGAATAATGTTCCTCAAAACCATATACCTATAATACTTGAAAATTCCTGGCAGGATAAATTTTTTAATTCATCAGGTAATATAAACACTATTCCTTTTTTGACAAGTCCTAAGGAATATTATTTTGGTGCAGTCGTTGGTCATGGTGGAGACTACTCTATTGACGAAAATAACTGGCACGAAAATTTCTATGATGACTGGTTTAATTACTGGCTGTTCGGAATAAATACTGGAATTTTGACAAGACCAAAATTTCAATATGCATACACTTCATTTCCTATTGCTCCTTATGGATTAAATATGTGGTCCTTTGTCCATGATAGTTCGGCTACATGGCCGCCGTCTAATATATCAAATTTAAGATTATATTTTAATACCTCAGGTAAACTCAAGACTACTCCGAATACGACTAATGATTATAATGTATTAAATAATAGTGTTGCCACAGGTTTTACATTAGAGAATGCGGTAAATTTAGAATTTACAGGAACCGAATTTACGTCGAATTTTACTAAATCGGAATTAACATTTGATTCTGATACTTTATCTCAGGATTTGAAAGTTATTGGTACTCCCGATATTAATATTGATTATTCATCTAATGCGAATTTATGTCAGTATAATTTTCAAATTTTTGAAAAAACAAATACAACCGCAAAGTTTGTCAGCAGAATAAATTTTACAGATAGAAACTACACTGCAAATACAAGAAATAATAAATCAATCAACGGGCTTTCGTTTGCACATATATTTAAAAAAGGAAACAAAATCAGGGTTGTATTGACGAATCTCGATACTAATCCCGAAGATTCCATCTTAATCGGAACATTTCCACACGTATTACCGGTAATGGTTAACGGCGCCGATAATTTATTTCTTAGTGCAAATTGTTATATTGATTTTCCTTACCAGCAAAATCGATCGATAGGAGTCATAATTAATAGTGGTGTGCCCGATAATTTTAAACTTTATCAGAATTATCCGAATCCGTTTAATCCTTCGACTACAATTAAATATTCAATTTCAAACAATGATTTTGTAACACTGAAAGTATATGATGTACTCGGACGGGAAGTTATGACGCTGGTTAATGAATTTCAAAAAGCAGGAATATATGAAACCCAATTTCCAAAGAACCAAAATACCGGCAGTCCACTGGCAAGCGGTATTTATTTTTATAAACTTGTTGCGGGTAATAAATCGGATGTAAAAAAATTAATGTTGATAAAATAATCTGAATTTAAAATTAAACCAGATGTTGTCATATTAGTAAATAATTTAAATAATAAATATTTTCAAAATAAATTAAATCATATATTTTTCTTTGTTATCCTACGAAAGATGAATAATAAAAAGCTATAAAAATCATTAGTAAGATTGGAATTTTGTTTATATATATACTCTTCCTTTTTTTAGTAAAAGGGTTTTTTCTACAGTTAAATAAAAAGGAATAAAAAAATGAAAAAACAAAATTTTCTTATACTATTCTTGGTCATTTCGATATTATTTTTCATAAATAATTCTTACGCTCAGAAGATTATTAGGGATGTATATCATCCTATTATTGTTAAAAAGAATCCTTCCCCAAACCAGGCGGCTTATTCCGTAGTTCAGGTTGACTTCACCGTCACTCTGAGGGACGGAGTTATACTCGATTGTTCGAAATTTTTTCCAAGCGTTTCGGACCCAAATTTTCCGAACGGTTATCCAACGTTAATTCTATGTCATGGATACGGAGGCAGTAAACTGGAAGTTGCTGCAGATGCAAAGTCTCAAGCATCTGAAGGATATAGTTGCTATACTTTTAGTATGCGCGGACAGGGAAACTCCGGAGGTTTATCGAATTTAATAAGTCGTGTTGAGGCGCTTGATTTAATTGAATATATAAATTGTGTAAGACACGATAACACTGCGCGGCGCGATAGTTCTAAAATTATGGTTGAAGGCGGCTCTCAGGGAGGAACTATTCCTTATATGGCAGCCTGTATGGGAATGAATGTTAAAGCTATTATTGCAGATTTAATGTCGCCCTATATCGGTACCACATGGATAGAAAATAATTCTATAAAAATGACGTTTCTCTGGACAATTTCCTATACACCTGATATAGCAAGATATGATGACCTCGTAAATGCAATGCGTGGCTGGGTTTATGCTGATACACCCGATAAAATGGACAGCCTTAATTATTGGGAGCCTCTTGACCGGGATTTCAATACGCTTATACCACAAAATCAGGTTCCTATGTTTATTGAAAATAGCTGGCAGGATAAATTTTTCAATTCGTTGGGAAATATAAGTACGATTCCTTTATTAAGCGTTCCGAAAAGATATTATTTTGGAGCTGTTGACGGACATGGTGGAGAGACATCTACGACAGAAAATAAATTGATTAATCGATTATGGGATGATTGGTATAATTACTGGCTGTTAGGAATAAATTCCGGTATATTAACAAGACCAAAGTTCTTTTTCGCATACACGACATTTCCGTTAATAAATACCAAATGGACATTCGTTCACGATAGTTCTGCTGTCTGGCCTCCCGCCAATACGACTGATTTGAAATTATATTTCAATCCTAACGGAAAAATCAGCACTACCCCAAATCCCGTGGATACTCAAAATGTTGTTTTAGTAAATAATGTAACAGGCGGATTAACGATGCAAACAGCAGTGGATATGGCATTCAAGGGTACACAGTTTAATAATAAATTTAAAAAAGCTCAATTAATATTCGACAGTAATCCTTTAACACAGGATTTGAAAATGTTCGGAGACCAATATATAAATCTTGATTATTCTTCAAATGTGTATAAATGTCAGTTTAATTTTCAGATATACGAAGTTAACAATTCGACTCAGAAATTAGTTACGAGAGCTAATTATACAAACTGGCATAATATCCCAAATACAAGAACTGTTAAAAGTTTTTATGGCCTGTCTCATTCCCATATTTTTAAAACAGGAAATAAAATCAGAATTATTCTCACAAATCTTGATACATCGCCGGCTGATGACAAGAAATTTCTTGCTACGAATCCTCATGTATTACCATCGCTTGTGAATGGAAATCATAAAATGTTTTTAAGCAGCAATAGTTACCTTGATTTGAAATTCATACCTCCTGCATCGGGAATGAATTTATCCTATTTTGGAGAATCAACAAATTCGCTGAATGATGAATCAAATAACAGTAATCCGTATTCTTTTAAGCTTAACCAGAATTTTCCGAACCCGTTTAATCCTTCTACTGTTATTGAATTCTCAATTCCGGCAAACGAATTTGTTTCATTAAAAATATATGACGTTTCAGGCAGGAAAATCGCAACATTAATTAATGAACAAAAAGCTCCGGGAAAATATTCTGTTAATTTTAATGCTGATGCTTTTAAATTAGCGAGCGGTATATATTATTATAAATTATCGGCCGGACAATTAGCTTCTGTAAAAAAACTAATTCTGATTAAATAGATTTATCTTTTGATTTATTTTTTAAGCGGATATTTTGGATTAATTAATCTGTAATATCCGTTTTTTTTAATATAAATTTATATCTTAAAGCGAATTTAATTCTTTATTTTAAGAATATGGAAAAATCTACGGGAATAAAAAGTGAATTTTGACAAGGGAAAATCAAATATTCAAAGAAATTTATATTTTGTATGAATGCAATATGTATTAAATATTACTTTTAGAAGTTTATTTTAGTTAAAGAATTTGATTAGAAAACTTACTTTGACAGATTTAACTTTAGTTCCTCAATTCTCTTCTCGGTCAAAATAAGCTTTTTAAGTAAACCATCCTTGCGGTTTTCTAATCCCTGTGAAGTTCCGGGTTTTTCTTTTGTGGTGATGAGCCTTATTCTATCATCAATTTCCTGGAGTTTATCTTTTATTATTTCCTGTTTAAAACTTTCAGTAAAATTTACTGCGTTTAATGGTTCTTTTTTATCTGCAATTTTATTCCAGTCATCTTCTATCCAATTTTCGTTTTTTTCAAAATTGGCTGAACTAAACTCTTCGCTGGTCGAATTTGATTCTATATTTTCCATGAATTGATAATTGATTTTATTAATGAATTTATTATTTGTAAGTTTTTCAATATCGCCAAGAATTTTATAATTTTCTTCAATTTTTTTGTTAATTTTATCCGCAATATTATAATTCAAATCATTAGTAGTGTTCATTTCCAATGCATCAAATTCTTTCTCAAGACTATTTAAAGCATTTTCAATTTTTTTAATTCTATCTTCATCATAACTATTATTATTAGTCTTTAAATCAAATGAATCCTTCAGGTTTTCTTCCAGAATTGAAATTTTTTCATTTATCCTGTTAATGATTTTCGATAAATAAATACTTTCGAGGTTATTGCACTTTTCATCGAGAGTGTTCATCCTTTCGAAATTTTTCAATGCGTATGTATTTAATGTCTGAAAGTTATAGAAATTGTCTTTTATTTTTTTATTATTATCCATAATGTTTTTATTGCTATGCTTCGTCAGGTTTTTTAATCATATATATATTATTCAATTCCCGTGCCATTATTGTAATTATTATATTATATTGAAAAATTAATGATATAAACACAAACTTAATTATTTTAATAAAATATTTAATAGTATTAAAACTACTTATTTGTGAAATCTAACTTCAAATTAATTTTATGCATTATCAGATTTGAATGAAAGAAATAACTATTTTTTCGAGTTTGAATTTGTTAAGTTATTGCAATATAAATATTTTTTATCCGTTCATACCCAACAGCAATTAATTTAAAATTATATCATATTAAACGATTTCTTTTCATTTATTGGATAAATGATAGTATGAGGATTATAATTAGTAGTATTGATACTACGAATTTTTATGGATTTTGTGTAAAACTGAAATGCATTAAATTATTATTATTCGACTAAACTATTATAAATACAGTAATATAATAAAAAAATGAATAATAGTAATTTTTTGGCTTAATAATTGCACTAAAAAATATTGATTTTACTCAATTTATTATAAAGATAAATTCAGAAAGTGGGGACTTTCGATTTAATTAGTTTCATCCTTTGAGTCAGTTCTTTTTAGTTTTAACTGGTTATTCTTTTCGAATGAAATTATTTTTATCTTTTATAATAATACTATTATTCAAGTTTTATTTTTTAAGATTTTTATTTAAAGAGCAATTTTGCTTTTTTCAAATTTCAACCGGGCGTTTATGCATCTCGAACTTTTTTTTCAAATGCCCAAATATTTAAAAAATCGTGTTTCAGCTATTTAGTTCTGTAATTTTTAAAATTATTTTTTCAGAATGATGTATGTGCAGTATTTTTGAAATAATTTTAAATCCCTGTATATATTATATCAATAAGTGTGCCATATTTAAAAATTTATACAGGAAACATAAAATACTAATAAATTAATTAATTAATCATTAAACAAATTTTTTCTCACAGTGCAAATGATAGTTTCTATACTACATATTTCTACAAGACAACTAAAAATCAACACCTTCAAAGAATATTCCGATAATAGTTTGAAATCTAAATTGTTATTTATGAGGCATATATGAAGGAGAACACAATAAAAACATTTTTTAATATGGAAATGAATAATGTAAATTTTAAATTTGAAATTAAATTTGTTATCTCGCTTATTGCAATCGCATTTCTTGTTATAATAATTAATGTCCGTGTTACGATTGCACAAGATTACGATAGTAAATTAGATATTGCATATAGCTATTTAAATGACGGTAAAACAAGTGATGCTATTGACATATTTGAAGATCATTTAAAAAGTTATCCTGATGATATCAAGATATACATGCAATTAGCTTATGCTTATAAGCAAATCGGGAATAACGAAAAAGCTAAAGAATATTTTACTTTTGTATCCTTGAGGTCACCCGAACCAAAAGATGTTTTATTAGCAACGACTGAGCTGGATAATTTAAAATCATTAAATCATACTGCAAGTGTTGATAAATCATCTAATGAAAATCCGGTTACCAATAACCTGTTGCCTTCCGATGATGATGATTTACTCAACCAGGGTTATAATTATGTTAACCTGGGAAAATACAGACAGGCAATCATAGTTTTTGAAGATTATAAATTAAAACACCCTGCGGATACCAAAATTTATTTACAGCTTGGTTATTTGTACTGTAACGTAAAAAATTATTCGAAAGCTATTGAAAATTTCCAGTATATCGAAGCTTTTTCCACTAACTCAGATGAAATCGATAAAGCCCGTACATCGATATATAATATAAGATTAATGAGAGGTTACAATGCAAACAGGTCTCTTGATTTGTATTTTTTTAATGAGTATGATTCTTATTATCAAAATTATATTTCCAATCTGTTAGGGCATATTAATTTCAGAATGGCGAAAAATGCATTCATCGGATTTTATGGTGACGCATACATGGATGCGAGATCAAGATCTGATTATATATTAAATGACAGGTATCTTGAAGCCGGTGGATTCATAAGATTAAATTTTACTGAAAACATTGGACTGGAAATAAGGACCGGTTATGCTCATGAAATCGACCTTCAAAAAAATAGTTTTGTTTTTAAACCAATTCTGTTTATGGGAACGCGGTTGGGGGAACCGCCTTTCTATCTTAGCAGAAAAGATTTCAGAACAGAGTATTTCTATATGGATATATACTCTGCTGAATTATATGATTCAAAATTCAGAAATTTATTTGCTCAGTTACAGCTGAAAGAAGTTTTGCGATACATGACAGGAGGATATTCTTATCTTGAGTTTTATTTATGTCAACAAGCTTCGGCGGATAGCAGGCAACTCGATTATAATAATTATGGTGAATTCGGAATCGGGATGGATTTTAAGCCAAACATGTTAAATTTTCCGGCATTATTCGTGGAAGCTACAAATAAAATATATATCATCGGTCCTACAGGACAATATTTTCAAGGTTCGTTAAGAAACACTTTTCAATTTAAAGCAGGTTTTATTATAAATTTTAATACAAGATTATGATTTACGATATTTTTCAAGTCTTACTTTGGGTTACCGCAATTTTACTCGCCATCAGCGGTATAGATGACCTGTACATGGATATGCTTTTCTGGCTAATGCGGAGAAAATATAAAAGCAGATTTCCTGATTTTACCAATATGATGGAAAAAACGGAAAAGCCCATTGCAATAATATTAGGTGCATGGAGCGAGTCAAGTGTGATTGGTCGTACTTTAAGTTATGCTGTAAGAAACTTGAAATACGATAATTTCAGGATTTTTGTTGGAGTATATCCCAACGATAAAGAAACAATTCGTATAGTTAAAGAAATCTCACTCAAGGATGCCCGCGTCATTGCCTGTATAAATCCTCAGAATGGTCCAACCACAAAAGCTGATAATTTAAACAGTTTATATGCAGGTTTGTGTGAATACGAAAAAATCTACGGGGAATTTGAAATTATTATAGTTCATGATGCCGAAGATTTTATTCATCCTAATTCTCTCAAGCTTTACAATTTTCTTATAGGTTATAAAGGCTATCATGCTATTCAAATTCCTGTAATTCCTATTAAAAGTAAATTAGGTGGACTTCTTCACAGGACTTATTGCGATGCTTTTGCTGAAGTGCATACAAAAGATATGATAGTGAGACAGGGAATGGGAACATTTATTCCTTTCTCCGGAACTGGAATGGGATTTCACAGGAAAACAATGTATTTCCTTGAAAAGAATATGGACGACTCAATTCTTAATACAAATGGTGAAGTACTGAATCCTGAGAGCGATGAACATTTCTTCGATGACCGTGGTAAAAAAATGGCTATGAACAATAATTATTTTAGAAATGACGAAGACGATGCTAATGAACCATTTTATTATAATGATACGGAATACCATGATGACCCGTTCGACAGTATGAGTGATAAAAAAACTATTTATACAAGAACGGTACCGGAAAGCATAAAGAATTTTACAATTATTTTCTTTGCACTTGTCTTATCCGGAATTGGATTCCTGGTATATGAAGGTAAAACCGAAAGTGAAAATACTGAGTATATGACGAAAAGTGATAAAGGTGTGTTCATAAACAAAGTATTTGCATCTGATAAACAGACTTCAGGCTATTTCAACGAACAATCCTTATCTGAAAATATTGAAGCTTTAAATGGCGGTTACAGGGACGTTAAGTACAATGTAATATATTTACCAATTGAAGGAGGAAAACTCGGAATCCAGGAATCGATTTGGGGTTCTGATGTTGCTGCCAATGACAGGTTGGCTTCCATAATCAGTCAGCCCTCTTTAAGTGATTTAACAGGTTATGTCAGTAAAACAACAAAGAAAAACGAAATAATATATAAAGTTATTATAAGCGGCTATAAGAATATTGATGATGCAAGAGAGAGTATAATAAAGATAAGAAAAATTTTCAAAAACTAATTTTCGAAATAATTATAATTTTAAAGCTATGACATCCGTATATCAAATGCAAAATTCAGCACTGATAAAAAAACTTGAAGAAATAATTCGTAACCAGGCTAAAGAAAATAATATTGAATTTTTGAAAATGGTAGATGATACCATAAAATGGAACGATATATTTTATGTAACTCTTAACCAATCAGACGAATTGTCAGGTGATGTTTACGAAAATACAAATATTTTATGCCTGATAAAATGCATAATTATCGGGAAGGTATTCAATATTTCCGACAGTCATTTACCTTTTGAAATTGCAGACAGGAAAAGTTATCAAAGTTTTATCGGCATAAATTCATTAAGTGAAATTCCTGAAAGCGAAATCGTCACCGAATTTCGCAATATTTTGTTAAAAAGCGGAGCTTACGATGAAATATTCGATATGTTCTATGAGCAATTACTCGAATCTAAATTTCATATAATGGATAATTTATCTGATAATGATGAGAAAAAAGTGTTCCAGTCAAAACTTCAAAAAAATAATTTCGCAAAAAATGAAAATTTTGATAATAAAATAAATGAAATAGAAAACAGAATTAAAATGCTATATGAACGGAAATTACCGTTGACTCTTCGCGGTATCGACGATAAAAAATCAAATGAACTACAGGAAAAATTAATGAACGTAAAAGACCAGGTTGATAAATTAGCTAATGAAAAGAATAAAGATGATTTAAAAGAAAACGGAAATTACTTCAGTGAAGACGGAGCAATTATCAGTAATAAGACTGAACCATCACCCGAATATTATGAAAGACTTTTGAATATTGAAAAAAGAATTAATAATATGAGTGAAATATCCACACATGATGATGCAGAAATAAGCGAAAAAGAAGTTAAGGCTTCCGATATGAAACCGAAAGTTAATGAAGAAGAATTGTATAAAAACCTTTTTGATTCTTTTTACAAATCTCTTGAAGACAGAGGTATTGTTTTGAAACCGGTTTCTAAAGCAGATGAAACAAGTACGGAAACCTTTGTCAGCGAAGAAGAAAAAATTCCCGAATTTCATTCTGCTGAAATTGATAAGAAAATAGCAGAATTAGATGCACTTTACGAAGCGAGGAAGCTTGAAGAAGAAAAAGAATTTTTAAATTCAATTGAAACTGTTCCTGAACCTGTTATCGAAAAGGAAAAACCTTCGTTTAAACCGGAAGAGAAAATACCAATAAAAGAATCAGACAGAAAACCTGCATTTAAAATTCACGATCCGTTTGTTATTACGCCAAAAGCTAAAAGAGAAGGAATTTTCAACGATGCAAATCTTACTGAAGATTATGAACTTGGATACAGATTCTATAAACTTGGCTTTAAAACAGGTTTCTTTAATTTGAAACTTGACAATGACGACGAAGCAACGAGAATTGCAACTGCTGAATTTTTCCCGAATTCATTCTGGCCGGCAGTTAAACAAAGGTCGAGATGGATTGCGGGAATATGCTTCCAGAACTGGAAATCTCACAAGTGGCATGGAAGTTTAGCAACAAAGTATTTCCTTTTTAGAGACAGAAAATCGCTCTTTAGCTTCTTTGGAGCTTTTCTGTCTAATATTGTATTTTTATATTTAGTTTATTCATTAATATGCAACATTTTTCACATTAAATATGTTTTTTCCTTAGTAGGTCAATCATCGGTATTGTGGTATTTAATGATAGCTAATTTAATATTTATGATATCGAGAGCTTCACATAGATTTATATTTACCTATAACTGGTATGGTTTTAAATATGCTTTTTTTAGTTTTTTCAGATTAATTCTCGATACATTCGTAAATTTCTTTGCAATAATGAGATCGTTCAGCGTTTATAAAAAAACCAAAAAGAAAGTCGTATGGGACTCAACGTCACACTACTAAACACATAATTTAAATATAATCAAATGTTAAATAGCGATTTAAAATTTAATAGCGAAAAGGCTAATGGGAAAAGACTTGTCCTTTTCGTGTTCGGAACGAGACCGGAAATAATAAAACTGTTTGTTTTATACAGGGAACTGCTTAAATCTGAAGAGTTTTATCCAGTCTTATTTAATTCCGCTCAGCAAACAATCTCGAATGATATACTGTCTTATCTTGATTTAAAATTTGATATAACTGCAGATGAAATTCCAAACAGGTCATCTGATTTGATAGAATTCATATCTCATATCTTAAATAATTTTAATGTAAAATTTAACGATAAAACAGAAATAAGAAAACAGGATATTGCCGGAATAATAGTTCAGGGTGATACAGCAACAGCTTACTGCGGAGCTTTATGGGGATGCCTTAATGAAATTCCTGTATTTCATGTTGAAGCCGGTCTGAGAACTTTTGACCATCAAAATCCATTTCCCGAAGAATTTTACAGGGAATCTATCGCCCGCTCTTCGAGCTTAAATTTTTGTCCAACTGAAATAAGTTATGGAAATTTAATAAGAGAAGGTGTAAAGAAAGAAAAATGTTTTATCGTAGGTAATACAATAAATGATGCGATGGTTACTTTAATAAGAGAAGGTAAAATAAAAGAAACAGAACATGAAAATTATATATTGAGCACATTGCACAGACGCGAAAACTGGGATAAGGTTTCGGATTATGCGAAGATACTTTATGACCTAGTCAGAAATAACAAAACAGATAAAAAAATATTGCATTTAATGCATCCGAATCCCGCAATTAGAAAAAGTTTCTATTCCAAATTAAATGGATTTACTCCTGAAAATTTTATCATAACGGAGCCAGTCCATGATTATTTTAAAATGCTCGGACTCGTTAAAAAAAGTCATATGATTCTTTCTGACTCAGGGGGACTTCAGGAAGAATCATTATTTTTTAATATACCGTGCGGTATAATGAGAAAAGTAACGGAAAGACCCGAAGTACTTGATAAAAATGCCAGGCTGCTTCCTTTTGAATATGATAAAGTAGTTGACTTTCTGCAATATTCAGAAGATTATCGTAAAATCAACACATCTAAATTTGATTTTACGTATGGAACCGGAAATACAAGTGAACAAATATATAAAATATTAAAAAATTATTATAAAATTTAAGGAGAAATAAAATGAAGAAGAAATATGCTTTAATTTTTACCGTTTTTGCAGTTTTTTTAATTTTTGCCAATCTAAGTCAGGCACAAATAAGAGGAAGGGAAACATACAGGTTTCCGGTTTTGCCAAAAGTAGCTTCACCTAATGATAATGGACAGTATACCGTCATTCAGGTAAACTTTACCATAACATTAAGAGACAATGTTATTCTCGATTGTTCAAAATTTTATCCGAGCGTTTCGAATCCTTATCTTCCACTTGGATACCCGGCGGTTATAATGTGTCACGGATATGGTGACAGAAAAGAAACACTGGCGGGATTTGCTAATTCACAGGCTTCATACGGATATTGCGTTTATACATATAGTATGAGAGGTCAGGGAAATTCAGGCGGTTTGTCAAATCTTATTAGTATTACTGAAGCTCAGGATTTAATTGAATTCGTAAATTACGTAAAACATGACCAATCATCAGGTCTCGATAGTGCAAACGTATTAATTATGGGCGGTTCCCAGGGTGGAATTATTCCTTATATGGCTGCTTGTAACGGAATGAATGTCAGAACTGTAATTTCGGCACTGGCTTCCCCGGAATTCGCTTCCAGCTGGATAGAAAACGGTTCGATTAAAATGACATTTGTCTGGACGATAAATTATACACCTGATACTGCAAGATATTCACCCGAAGTGATTACAATGCAAAATTGCGTATTATCGAGTGATACCAATATGTGGAAGGCTTTGGATACATTACTTCCCAGGAATAGAAATTTTACAAATAAAGTTTCTCAAAATACTGTCCCAATGATGATTGAAAATGCATGGCAGGATAAGTTCTTTAATGCTTATGGTAATTTGCATACTATTCCATTGCTTACTTCCCCGAAGAGATATTATTTCGGCGCAGTAATGGGTCACGGCGGCGATACATCTCCAACTGAAGATACCTGGCATGAGAATTTCTTCAACGAATGGTTTTATTATTGGTTATATTATAACTGGTATACGGGACTTAATCTTTTGACCCGTCCTCTTTATCACTTTGCATATACAACATTCCCGGAAAACGGTAGAATGTGGTCATTCGTTCATGATAGCAGCACTGTATGGCCTCCTGCAAACATAAATAATGCAAAGTTATATTTTAATCCGAATAATAAACTAAGGAAAACTGCGAATACAAATAATAATACTACAGTTTCGTTTGCTAATAAAGTTTCCGGCGGTATAACTATGACGCAAGCTTTAGATGAAGAATTTAAGGGTTCTTCCTTTACCAATAAATTTAAAAAAGCATCTCTGACATTTGATTCGGACCCGCTTACACAAAATATGAAGATGATAGGAACACCATCGATTAATCTTGATTATATTTCTAATGTAAGTCCGTGCCAGTTTAATTTTCAGATTTATGAAGTAAACTCGACGAAAGCAAAATTAATTACCCGCGTAAATTACACCGATAGACATTATAAAGTAAATACCCGAAAAACTATATTGATAAACGGACTATCGCATTCACATATTTTCACGGCAGGTAACAAAATTAGAATAATCGTTACAAATCTTGATACTTCACCCGCGGATGATTCATTATTCCTCGGAACTAATCCACATGTCCTGCCGGTGCTGAAAAATGGAACGCATAAAATGTATTTAAGTAACAATTGTTATATTAATTTACCTATCCAGGGTACTCTTGCACTTGCCCGCAATATAAAGGAATCTAATGAAAACACTAATAATGTAAATCCAGTTAGTTTCTCATTAAATCAAAATTATCCGAATCCGTTTAATCCGACAACACAAATTGAATATTCAATTCCAAATGATGTGTTTGTGTCCTTAAAAGTTTATGATTTAACGGGTAGGGAAGTTGCAACACTGGTTAATGCAAATGAAGCAGCAGGTACTTATACTATGAGCTTTAATGCCAATATATATGGTCTGTCAAGTGGAATTTATTTCTATAAACTTGTAGCAGGCAATGAAGTATCGATAAAGAAAATGACACTTATAAAATAAAATTAAATTTTAATTAAGGGCTTTGGTTCTGCAAAAGCTAAAGCCCTTATTGTAATTTTTAGAAATAATAAATAAACACTAAAGATGGAAAAATATTTACAAATTATTTATAAATTATCATCAAATATTAATATTTTAATGACTTGAAAGTAAGTTGTAATTATTAAAAATTAAATTATTCCATCTATTCTTATAAATAAAAAAAGATCTACTTAAATCGGGGGAAGATATGAAAAAAAGTAATATCGCTATATTTGTTTTTCTAATCATTTTAATGTTTTTATCTGTTAACATCAGGGCACAACACAAATTAACCGATTCATACAATTTCCCTTCATTTCCAAAAGTTCCATCGCCATATAGCGATTTATATACTGTAATTAAACAAAATTTTTCGATAACTCTCAGAGATGGAATTGTACTTGATTGTTCAAAATTTTATCCAAGCGTATCTGATCCTTATTTACCTAACGGGTATCCCGGAGTTATTATGTGCCATGGTTATGGTGATAGGAAAGAGACACTCGAGAAATTCGCAAATGACCAGGCTGCATACGGATACAGTGTTTATACTTACAGTATGAGAGGTCAGGGAAATTCAGGAGGATTATCAAACTTGATTAGTATGACTGAAGCACAGGATTTAATTGAAGTTGTTAATTATGTTAAACACGACAAACAATCAGGGCTTGATACCGGTAAGGTATTAATTATGGGTGGTTCTCAGGGGGGAATTATTCCTTATATGGCTGCTTGCAACGGTATGAATGTAAAATGTATCATTGCCGCTTTAACTTCCCCTGAATTTGCATCAAGCTGGATTGATAATGGCTGTATTAAAATGACACTTCTTTGGTCGGTCGATTACACTCCGGATACTGTAAGATATTCAAGCCAGGTCGATAGAATGTCTGACTGGATATATTCCAGTGCACCTGATAAATGGGATAGTCTTGCCCGCTGGCTTCCTTATAACCGCGATTTTAAAACTAATATATCTCAGAATAAAATACCGATTTTATTGGAAAATAACTGGCAGGATAAATTTTTCAGTGCTTATTGTAATATGAATTCCACATCAGTTGTAAAAGCACCTAAGAGATATTATTTTGGAGCAGTAGCCGGTCACGGTGGGGATACTTCACCTGCCGAAGACCAGTGGCATATGAACTTTTTTAATGAATGGTTTTATTACTGGTTATTCGACATAAACAACGGAATATTAACACGCCCGCTATATCATTTTGCTTATACTACTTTTCCTGATTATTATGGAATGTGGTCTTTTACTCATGATAGTTCTTACGTTTGGCCGCCAACAAATATGGCTTCTATAAAGTATTATTTTAATACCGGTAATAAATTAACAACTTCACCAAGCACAAATTATAACACCTATGTTACTTTAAATAATACTGTAACAGGCGGATTAACTATGCAGACTGCGGTTGATGAAGAATTTACTGGTTCAACCTTTACTTCTCAATTTAAAAAAGCAACTATAACATTCGATACTGACCCTTTGACAAGGAATTTAAAAATGCTGGGAACACCTATCATCAGTCTTGATTATGCATCGAATGTAAATTTGTGCCAGTACAATTTCCAGATGTATGAGGTCAGTGCAAAAAGTACTAAGTTAGTTACAAGATTCAATTATACTGATAGAAAGTATACTGCAAATACAAGAAAATTTAAAAGTATTAATGCTATATCACATTCGCATATCTTCCAGAAAGGAAACAAAATCAGGATAATAGTTACGAATCTTGATACCGCTCCTGACGATGTCAATTTCCTTGCTACAAATCCTCACGTTTTACCCGTTTTGACAAATGGGAGTCATAAAATGTATTTAAGTAATAATAGTTTCTTATATATACCATTTAAAGCTGATTCCATAAGTGGTGGCATTGCCGGAAATATGCTGGATACAAAAGCAGGCAATGATAATACAAAAAATATTAAATTCGGACTTACTAAAAATTTTCCGAATCCTTTCAATCCAAAAACTGTTATTGAATATTCAATTTCACAAAATTCTTTTGTAACTCTTAAGATATATGATTTAACTGGAAGAGAAATTGCTACATTGGTTAATGAGCAGAAAATGCCGGGGGATTATTCAATTAATTTCGATGCCAGCACCTATCACATCTCGAGTGGAATTTATTTTTATAAACTTGTTTCAGGCAAAAATGTCGATATAAAGAAAATGAGCGTTATAAAATAGTATTCAGTTAATAGTTTTAAAATCAAACCTGTCAATTTGTTTTGGCAGGTTTTTTTTATTAAAATTTTTTCAGTAATATTTTTGTTTTTAATTTTTTATATGATTGATTTTTATTAAATTAAGTCAAAACAATAAATTATGGGAATATTTAAAGAATTCAAAGATTTTTCAATAAAAGGAAATGCTTTAGATTTAGCAATTGGTGTAATTATAGGTGCGGCATTTGGTAAAATTATAGCATCTCTCGTCAGCGATGTGATAATGCCGCCAATTGGTTTGTTAGTTGGCGGAATAAATTTTACAGGATTAAAATTAGTTATGAGAAATGCCGTCCTTGACCCGACAGGTAAAGTCATAAATGAAGCTGTAACTCTGAACTATGGAAATTTTATTCAGGTTGCTTTTGATTTTTTCCTGATTGCAGTGTGCGTGTTTTTACTCATTAAAATTATTAATTCCGTAAAAACGAGCGAAGATGCTAAAACCGCTAAATCTGTTGAACCTTCACCTGAAGTGAGGCTTTTAGGAGAAATCAGAGATTTGCTGAAAAATAAATAAATGCAGGTTACTCGCTTTCTTTTAATGGTAATTGAAGATAAGAACCGCCCGGAAACCCTGTGTATATTAGGTTTCTGGATTTCTTAATAACCGGAAGTACGAACGGATTGGAGCGTAAATAATAATCGCCGTATCTTGTGTCGAGATTCGTTAAAATAATCCTTATTTTATTTCCTTTTGAAAAAATATGTCCTGCGGCATTACCTTCGATGTCTTTTTCCCTTAAGGCACCGGGAATATTTTTTCTGTCGGTATAATTTATACTGCTGACAAATTTTGTTACACCATCACTACATACTTCCCAGATTTGAAAATTAAACTGGCAAACGTCTGCATCCGATTTATATACAAAATGCAAAGCAGGTATTCCAAGCATATTATAATTAAACTTAAGCGGTTCCGAATCAAAATTAATTTCATTTTTCACAAATCGCCTCGAAAAACTATCGCCCGTAAATTCTACGTTCACGGCTTCGTTCAAAGTTAACGAAGTGTCTATTACATTATTAGTAAAAGTTACCGGAGATTTTGTATCATAATTTGGTATTTCGAGTAACATATTATAAGGATGGAAATAAAAATTTAGAGGGATAGCTTCGGCGAAAGGTGAATCGTCGGATTTAAACTGATGATATACCCAGCCCGTATTTACTATCGGTGCGGAACTGTAAGCAAAAATGTATTTTGAATAATCAGTATAAGACTCACTGCTAACGAGATATTTATAAAGCCAGGCGGTAATACTTTCATTATGATAAATATCCTCATCTCCAAAAAATGCCGAACCGTGTCCTCTTACCGCGCCTATGTAAATTTTATATTCATTGTTAAAATTCCCGCTTGATTTAATTAAACCGTTCGGATTAAAATAAATATCTTCCCACGCATTTGAAAAGAATGAAGGCGTTCTGTTATCCTGAACTTTATCCATAAAATCTCTTCCTTCGGGCAGATAATAGTTAAGGCTGTCCCATTTATCATTTTTTCCGGATAAAATCCATTCTCTGAATTTTTTTACTTTCGGATTGTACCTTACTGTAAGGTCATCATAACTTAGTGACCAGAGAAGAGACATTTTGACACATCCATTTTCAATCCAGTTTGAAGCAAATTCGGGTGAAGTTAAATCTGCAACAATACATCTAACGTCAAGACCATAACAGCAAGCCATGAAAGGTATAATACCTCCCTGCGAAGAACCGGCTATTCCTATATTGTCTTTATTTACAATTTTCAGATTTCTTACATAATCAACAATTTCGAATAAATCATACATTTCAACTCTGCTTATAAGATTTGACTGACCGGATGAAAATCCCTGTCCACGCATAGAAAAAGTGAAGGTAAAAAAACCGAGTTGAGCGTAAGATTCTGCGGATGGAATAACATCGTCTTTAGATTTTCCGAATCCGGGACAGTATATTATACACGGGAAACCATTAACAGGATAGGGAACTTCGGGAGTAAATGTAGTACATTCGATTTTCGTGCCGTCTTTTAAAGTAAGCCATAAATCATTTCGTAAAGTATTTTGACAAAAAGTATTTATACTTCCGGTTAAAAAAAATATTAATATTAAAAAAAATGTTCTATGCTTCGCCAAAATATAATACTGAAATAATTTCAGTAAAGATAAAAATTTAATAAAGCTGTTACAATGTAATAAGTTTATAAAGTTTATAAAGTTCTTAAAGTTTATAAAGTTCTTAAAGTTTATAAAGTTTATAAAGTTTATAAAGTTCTTATTTTCATTTTCTAGCTTTTTGTCATTCCCCCTTTATTGTCATTCCCCCTTTATTGTCATTCCCCCTTTATTGTCATTCCCCTTCCATTGTCATTCCAGCGAAAGTCGCTCTTTGCTCTTGATCCCGATGTTCTTTATCGGGATTGGAATCCAGACGAAACCCAAGGTTAATTATCATTCATAAAGTCATCGTTAATTCTCTAAAAATTGATAATAACTTTCTTTAAAAAGAAAATAACATTCCACAAAAAGTAAAACATATTCCGCACAAAATAAAACATAATTTACAAAAAGTAAAACATAATTCACGCAAAGTAAAACATATTCTGCGCAAACTAAAACATATTCTATATAAAGTAAAACATTATATGCATAAAGTAAAATATAATCCGCACAGAGTAAAACATAATCTGCACAAAGCAAAACATAATCTTCACATTCTAAAACATAATCTGCACAAAGTAAAACATATTCCTTACATTTTAATTTGAATTGTTTACATTTTAAAAACAAAAGTGTAAATTTAGCCTATTTTTGAGGTTTTTATTTTCTATTTTCTGTTTACCCCTCAATAGTAAACTCCGGGGAATACTGAAAACCACACCTTGAAATTTGTCATTCCAGCAAAATCTGGAATCCAGACGAAAAATAAGGTTTTAAATTATAATTTTACCTCGTAAAGAAAGTCTTGCTTAAATACAAACACAGGCAAATATTAAAGAAATAATAATTTATTTAGAAATAATTCAGAAACTTATATTTATTATTTGTCGAAATATATTTATAAACTGTTTCATATATAAATTTATTCTTTGACAATAATAATCATATTGTTTATGTTGTAACATTGAGCAATTTAATATACTCACCATTTTATTGATAAATTGCATAACAAATCCAAAAAATTAAGTAATTTAAAGAAGCTTTATTAAAACGAATTAAAATTTTTTTAATTAATTAAAAGAAAGGATAAGGTTATGAAAAAGTATCTTCAGGAAATCATCCAGGAAATAGAGAGTATGGAAAAAGGAGTTACAACAAACCCTGCTGACTGGACAAATATGCCTGTTACATTAGTTCAGATTACGGCATTAAAAACCGATTTAATTCAATCGGCAAATGCAATTGAAACAGCGGAAGCCACCGCACAGATAGCCCGGCACGATGGTTTGGCAAAAAACGCTAATGGTCTGAAACTTTATAATCAAGCGGTAGACCTTGCTTACGGAATTTACGCAAACAATCCCGAAAAATTAGCTGAATACGGGATAAAACCGAGAAGAGAACCTTCTAAAGTTCCTCCTCCCACAAGTATTCTCGCAATTGAAATTTCAGATGATACGGATGGAGAAGGATTCATTCTGATGTTAGCCGCAAAAGACCCGGTTGCTGATAATTATGAATGGCAAAAAGGTCAGGGTTTAGACCCGAAAGATATGCATACGATTCCTGATATGTCATTCCTCAAATTTACAACCAAAATAAAATTTGTTGATGATAACGTTACAAAAGGAGTCCGTTATTTTTATAGAGTCCGCGCCCTGAACCACAACGGACAAGGACCCTGGAGCGAACCGGTAAGCAGAGTACAGTAAAATTATTTTCATCCCTTCGTTCCCGATGTCACCATCGGGAACGAATAAGATAAGTATTTCCCCCCTTAGAAGGGGGGATTAAGGGGGGA
>Ga0224522_1000184_pt1 | contig 29251 bp, 29 predicted proteins | sample CFST25metaG_FD_182733 | JGI IMG/M metagenome (GOLD analysis project Ga0224522, IMG submission 182733) | Peat soil microbial communities from Stordalen Mire, Sweden - C.F.S.T25 | ecosystem: Environmental > Terrestrial > Soil > Wetlands > Peat | place: Sweden: Norrbotten County, Stordalen Mire...
ATGAAATCAATTGTATCTCCATCTGAGTCAACTGCTCGATAAAAATATTTCCATTTACCTTTTACTTTGATATAGGTTTCATCAACTCTCCACGAATCATTTGTTGGTCTTAAATGTCTTCTTATCTTCTTTTCTATTTCAGGGGAATATTGATGTACCCATCTCATTATAGTACTGTGATCAACTTGAATTCCTCTTTCTATCATCATTTCCTTTAAATTTCTATAGCTCAATGGATATTTTAAGTACCATCTTACATTCAATAGGATAATTTCTTCTTCATAATACTTCCATTTAAAGGAATTAGATAGCATATTACTATCTTTGGTTTTCTTTTTATTCTATTGTATCATTAGAAAGACTTTTTTGCAACGGAACCCGATTATGCATATATATGAGAAAAACTTGACATTGAGCTTGATAATTTTTTCGAGAATATAGAACAAATCTTATGCTCACGCTTTTCAATAATCATAGACATGATAATCTGGTAGTTGACTTTAAAAACAATCAACTTAATCAATGCTAATTTTCGACTACCACATGAAAATATTTATGTTTTATAAAAATCAGATAAAAATAATTACCATTTATATAGCAGAATATTTGATTTATATTTTAAAGATTAAGTTTCCAATGTAATGAATGCTCATATTTTCATTCATTAAAACATGTTTGTTCACATCTCACTGAAACGCAAAACAAAAAAGGCTGAGAAACTGCATTAAAAGTATTTTGGAAATAACATCAATCAAATAATGTAGTATAAGGTGGTCGGAATTCTAAATTTGAATAAATTAAGGATTTCTACAAAACCCAATTACCATAAGATATCATGTAAAATAAAAAGAATATGTAAATAAATTAAATAAGTTTGAGGGATCTGTATATGAAAAAACAATCATTTTATGACATAAAAAAGAAACTTGTTATTTTTCTGGCAGTTTTATTTGTAGTAACATTAGCAACTGCATCGGTAAGCGCATTAGTGTCAACAAATACAGGTTCTTCTGTTAAAAATGAGAACGAGTGCAGTGAATACAATCAAGGATACCACGATGGATATCAGAAAGGAGATCAGGATGGGTTTATTGATGAAAAAAATTGTAAAGAAGCACGCATATTTTCCATGATATATTACGCGCCGTGTTCTTCTGGATACAATGGTGGATATTCTAATGGATATAGACCTGGATATAATCATGGATATGCTGAAGGGAAAAAAATATGCCATTAATTAATGTCAAACACGGTTAAAAATCCCCAAGCTCTAAATTCGTGAGAAAACGTAAAAAATTATAAATAATACTGAAAATGGAGAAATGACTGCTGATACAATATTTGTATTCACAAGGCTTGAGCATCAATTGAGAGGATTTCGAGGAATATTTGATTTTCACTGGTTATTTATAAACCATATATATGCATATGACTAAATTTAGGGGTTTATCAAAGCCCCAAAACAATTTTCACCTTAGCTAATCTTAATTAATTGTACCAAAAATATTTCCGGAACAAAAGTTACTTCCACATAAAATATTTCAAAATCGAAGAATAATGAATAAGAAAATAAAAAATTGGGTCAACTACAGAAATTCGCGGAAAAGATTTGGATAGAATTCCCGCAAAGAAAAAAATAAGCGGTAAATCGAAATCCTTCAAAGGTTATGCGACTTTTATTATTTTCTGGGTCTTGAATTAATTACAGTCGAAAGATACTGAAACGAATGGTGAATTTCTGCGATCCCATAAAACATTAAAAAGTCTCAATTCTTATAAAGCTATCTGAATAGTTATGGTGGTGTGAGTAGTGCATTCAGTAGCTTCACACCATCCGGGCTTCCCAAACCTGTGCATGCGTCCCAGCCAGCACCTGCTTGATAGAGACCATTCTGTCCTGTGATATCATTATTCCCCACGGTAATGTTACTAAATGCATTAGCATTACCAGGCAAACTGTAAAGCACTGGGTTAAGATATCCCACTGGTTTACCCAGTTTCTGATTAAACAAAGCGATCAATCCAGCCCAAAGAGGAGCTACTGCGCTCGTTCCTCCAATGATCATCTGCTGTCCACCTACTAGAATCTGATAGCCTGTTTCGGGATCAGCATCTCCAGCTACGTCAGGCACACCCCGTCCAATGCGTCCATTAGGGTTTGCCGATGGTGGGACATTCGCATTAGCCTGATAGTCTGGCAAATCAAACTTATCACTAACTCCTCCGCCTGTCCCGCAGGGGTTTGCAAAACCTCCATTCCAGACAACCTCGTTGGTGATAGTACTACCATGTCCTTCCAACCGCGTACCACCGCAACAAAGCATATGTGAACTGGAACCTGGAAAGTCAACATGGAGAAGACCATCATCCAGTCCCTCAGATGAACCATTATCACCCGCAGAACAGCAAACAGTCACTCCTAAAGAAACTGCTTCTTTTAAAACTTCATCCATATTATTTTTACCCTGATCGGACCAACCAATTTCAGGACCACCCCAACTGATTGAAATAACTGAGGGTTTATTAAGGTTGTCGTGGACGGCTGCTGAGACAGCGTCAATGAATCCTCGGTCGCCATTGTTGGGTGCAAAGTAAACGACTATCTGCGCACCAGGAGCTATAACACCTGCTACCTCAATATCGAGTGCAACCTCGCCATCTGCATTAGAATTGATGCCTGGCTTATTACTACCACCATCAACTGATACTGTTTTGATGTTTGGCTTAGGAATGCCTAGCTGGGCAAAGTACGCATCGAAATCAGCAGTATTGTAGCCAGTACCACGAAAAGGAGGATTCGGATCAAACTCAGGTGACTGATTTAGTTCTATGATAGCGATACACTGGCCTGTACCATCTAAGCCTTTTGGGAAATCATAGAGTTCTGCTATTTGGAGTGGGGTATAACCAGGAAGTCCTTCAGCGTGAGGCTTTATATTACCCCCCTTTTCACCTAAAATGCGTAAGTGGGGACGAGCCTGTGGTCGATCGTCAAGACCAAAAACACCTTCTACTATTGGAGCGATGTCCTCAGGCACATGTATAGGTCCAGTACGTCCACGGTAAGAGCCTTTTGGATGTTCATAACGTGCTAGATAAACTCCAAAAGCTGCGCTAAGAGAAGCCACTGTTCCTCCTAGGATCACACGACGTTGTGCCGCTTTTACTTCCACGATATCTAGGCCGTATTCATGTGCGAATTCCTCTATCTTTGCTAAATCGGCCGGATCTGCCCCATAAGCTGTAGCTAATTCATCCCGGCTAAGGTACTTACGCTCACTAGGCTTTTGAGCACTAATCTCTTTGACCACTGAGCTCAGCTCTTTGCTTGAGGGACTGCGACGCAGCACTATGGTTACTTGGATGCGTTCGTGTGGATCGATTGCACATGCAATGTGAGCTCCGGAAAGAGCCGTACGCTCACTACCTTCGATTGGAATACTATTTTTAGATGATGACATCGTTTTCTCCTGGTTCCTTTTTTGAATTTTAGACCATAGAGAATTTTGATAAACTTTCGAGTTCAACAAATTGCTTATGTAGGATTTATAAGCAATCAGCCAAAAACTAGGGTTTATTGAAATCCTTCACAATATTAAAATTTCCATAGTTATTTTAAATTAATTACACAAAAAATAGTTTCTGAATAAAAATTACTTCAACATAAAATGTTTTAAAATCGGACAAAATTTTGATATTAATGATATTTTTATTCTTCTCGGAGATCTTCACAAATTTAACATTACGTTTTTTCCTAAAGATGATGGTTGTAGATCATTTCAATTGTTTTATTGATGAACTAATATTAAATTAGGCAGTGTACCGAAATTTCTGTAAATTCTAAATGATTCTTTACACCCTTTTTTCTTCATCGCGATGAACAGTATTTATTGACTTTCAGGATGCATAGATTTTATAGCAAAAACTATGCATTTATGGTAACGTGATCTTTTCATATTTGTATGGTTATAACAGAATTCAATCCAGTTTTTCAAAAAGAGCAGGGGAAAAATTAACATCTGTTATAATTTATGAGATCCAGATTATATAATTTATATAATATTTAGTTAAAGCTTTTACTATATAGTACATATTCAAAAACTATATAAATAACAACACATGTTTAGAATCGTGTGAATAATGTTTTTATAATTTCTAGTTAATAAAGGAAAAACAATATTTTGTGGAAAATGAAAGGAGTTATGATATGCAGGAAACTATGAAAGTTAACATAAATGAGGCTACTTTACAAAAGTTGACCTTAACTGGAGAAACTTCAAGAGAGTTAATCTTATAGGAGTTGACTTTATAAAAGCCAACTTAAAAAAATCCTGCTTTGAAGGAGTTAATCTTGAAGGAGCTGAATTTAGAGAAGCTCACTATTTAACATTTGAACAGCTTTCTAAAATGAAGACATAATCCCTTTCCTTTATCATAAAAATTTAGTTCTCTATCAACTAAATAGAATGGAATTACTATAATTAGAAAGAGATCTTCTGCAGTAATGCATCAAAAGTTCTGTAAAATCGGATTGACTCTAGGATCTTTTGACTTTTATTTATTACTTATAGATTTATATGCTTATTCCGAAGTTTTTGCGACGGAACCAATCCTTTTTTGTAGTGAAAGAAAAGGAGATGAAATAAACAAAAATTTAATTTGTCGTATATGTGCAGGAAACCCAACCACAAACTTCCTGCGCATATATCTATAACGGTTTATTCCACTATCAAATACGATTAAATATATTATATAATTGATAGAATAAATTATTCTAAATAATAGTTCGAAAAAGAAATAGGACAATACTGATTACCTTAAAGAATATCGTTATTGCCCTGGAAAATTAGGTGACCAACCCTTTTAAATTATGCATGGAGATTACATTTATCAACATGAAATTAACAACAATAAAATATTGATTGTGTAGTTAGTGAGATAACCAACCCGATGCTTTTAAGCCTATTTTTCCCTAACTGTTTAACTCGTTTGCTAACAGATTAAATAATCCCTGTTTTTCATGGAGAAGGAATAGATACAGAATCAACTACACTTTACAGAATTTTCGGTACACTGCTATAACTCTATAATTATCATTTTCTTATTATTCTATTTACGATGATTTTTTGGGCTAATTAATTTCAAGTGTTCCAAGAGTTAGAGATCAGTAACCTTTTCTTATTTCGTATGAAACTTAGGAAATTCAGGGATTTTAGCACAAAAACTATACTTTATCTCAAAATCACAGAGAATATATCACCATATATAGCAAAATTTTTACCTTATGCTATCTTATGACGCTTATTAATATATTGTGTATCCATTATGCCTTCTTTTATTAGACTTAAGGCTTTCAGAGTGCAATGTTCTATAAAATTGTATTAAACTTTATTAAATAATATTAAAAATTATTACACAATATTAAAGGTATGAAGGTGTATTAATATTTATGACAGCCGAAACAAGGGTAATGATTTCTGGCAAAGTTCCTATTAATCTTCACGAAGCTATGATAAAAGCAGTAGAAAAGAAAGAGTATAGAGATAAAACTGAAGTGTTAAACGTAGCTCTTGAAAGATTGCTCTTTAATAGCTTTAATAAACTTAATACGCAACAAGAGCCGGAAGAAACTAATGGCGTCTTAACCAGCAATATAATGAATGCACCAGATAAAATCGAATATACAAGATTGCAGACTCGACTTGAAGAAAAGGAAAAATGGATAATTGAGTTACAAAATCATAATGAAACATTAAAAAAAGAACTTGAAAAGGCAGGTCAGGATAAGGAAGCTGTCCAAAATCTTTACAATAACTATATGTTGCAAATGCAGACACTCATCAATCAGAAGGCTATAGAAGCACCGGGAACTAAAAAACCCTGGTGGAGATTTTGGTAACTCCGACTACAATTCTCAAAACCGATCAAACTTCGCTAAAATTTGTTTTCTAAGGATATCTGCTTCCTTGACTGTTATTTCAATATTCTGATTCAGGTTTTCTGAAACAACATTCGTTTTCCTATAGACCCTTCTTCCAAATTCGTCACTGAAACGGCGTTTGAGTATCCAAAGACATATTCGAGTGTATCCAGCTTTTGCTGCATCGTTTAGTCGCTCCAATAGAGCTTTTGCAACATCAGCATTCCGCTTTTGAATGTATTGATAAAACTGATAATACTTTCCTGATTTCTCTGTCTGACCTTTTTTAATCCATTCATTGTACGTTTTATAAGTAACACCAGCTGACTCGGCAGCCAAACTATAAGTCAACCCGAGCGCGAGATTTCCCCCGATTCTTTTTTGTATATCAGGGGGTCAGTTTTGATGGACGAGCCATAGATTCACCGTTTTTTATTTATTATAATTGATATAAGTGGATCTTCTATTTAATATTAAGTTAGTTTCGTTCTGCACAAGAAGCGGAGTTTATACACGTCGAATCAACAATGAGCCATTCTCAGGCGTTTTAAGACGTTTTTTTATTAGGTTAATAATCTTTTGAGGGACCCCTGATAAAAATCTCGCTGGTGGCCCCCGATTAAGTCATTTTTCGACGAAACTAAATCCCCATGATTTCGCTGCCATAGAACTTGGGGTAGCTTCTCGATATTTTCCATATATTTTTATTCTTAAACATTTTATATGGAATTGATTTTTATTCAAAAACTGTATTTTGTATAGTTAAATTCTATGATAAAGTAAATTTTATTCAGAAACTATTTTTTATATAGTTAAATTCTATGTTGAAGTAATTTTTATTTAGAAATTATTTTTGGTTCTGTTGCAAAAATAATTTTACTACCTTTTTAGGCTATAATTATTGTTTTTTGTATCATTATTAACCTGTTTAGAACATATAAATATCCCATTTGTGATGTTTTTCACTGGTTTTGTAAAATAGCCAGATTTTTTGCAACGGAACCCCATAACTGACCGTTACAAGGTTACGAACATAAAATGAAATAAATAGGAAAAGAGCTGAAAAGGTGCAAAGCGTAACGAAAAATCAATAACATGATATTTTTTCACTACTTGGATTTTGTATTAGTAGTATAGAGAATAAGCTTTATACTGTTTAACTTCTACGAGATAATATCAAAAATAGATATTTTTTTCTGTTATAAGTTAATTTTCATGTGTTATAGTTTTAGAAATAATAGTATTTATAATTAATTAAAGTAAATTCGCAAAAATATGTGTTTTTCGTGAATTAACTCTAACTTTTTAAATTTTGCTTTGCTACTGCTAGTATACAAAACCTGATTACTACAAAATTATCATGTGTACGGTAAACATTATATAATGTTATGTGTATTTTGTATGTTAAGTTTAAAATAATCGATATGCATTGTGTAGTTTTTACAAAATAGGATAGATTTTATGGAAGATATAGATAATGAAAAAATGAAATCAATTTTGGATGACTATTCACTGCTATTTGATAATCAAAGTCCGATTTTCAATGTTGATGATAAGTTATCAAAATCCTACATTCCAGATCGGATAATTGCACGGGATAAGGAGATTTTGGAAATAGCTACAAATCTAAAACCAATTATCAGGCATAGTAGCCCAATTAATATGTTTATATGGGGCGGATCTGGTGTTGGAAAAACAATTACAATCAATCATGTCCTTAAAACTCTTTCAATTGGATCTAAGTTAAAGAACAAAAACGTAGTTATAGATTTTGTAAAAATAAATTGCTCCATCTCAAAAACAGATACAGCTGTTTGTCTGCAGATACTCTCTTATTTCAGTTCACGATACAAACCATCTGTTAAAAAAGGGTATTTGATCAGAGGTCAATCGATTGATTATTATTTAAATCAAATCTGGGATTTCATAAGAGACAGGGCGTCTCAATGTGAAACTTACGCTTTTATACTATTTTTTGATGAAATCGACAAATGGAGTGAAAATAAAAAACGGCTAAAAGAAGAAAAGGCACAAATAACTTTGTTATATGATTTTACCCGAGCACATGAAAATAAACGGATAGAGGCCAATAATTGTTTCATAGGGATTATTGCAGCATCAAATAAAATGGAATTCTTAACAACGCTTGAAACGAGTGTGACGTCATCTGCCGGTTTTAATTATATGCAATTTCCTGATTATAACAAGGAAAATCTTTTCCAAATTTTAATTGATCGTATTGACGCTTTTAAACCCAATGTAATATCCGAGGAGTTAATTCGTTATGTTGCAAAGGATATTGCTGAAAGATACAATGGCGATGCAAGAAAAGCATTAGACATCCTTAAGATTGCTGGCAAACTAGCAGAAGCTAATTTTCAGACAAAAATAACTTTAGAAAACATCATTGAAGCCGATAAACATATAGGCGTTTTAGCAACCGGAGAAATGATTCGAAACTTTTCCGAGCATGATAAGTACCTACTTCTTGCAATCTATTTGTGTGAAAAGTGTTCTGTAATTTCAACAACAGGACTTGTTTATAAAACATATACAGCTATTTGCAAGATTGTAAAAGCCAAAGCAACAAGTTTAGGTCACAACTCAAGACGTATAACAGAATTATATGAAAAACAAATATTGGATATTGAAAAAGGCATCAAGGGAAACACTAGAATAATAAAATTAAGGACATCAATATCCAACAACATCGAAAATATATATACTCCAGAATTAAAATTTTTAATTGAAAATCAGATTAGTGATATCGAAATTATAATTAACACGGCTTCAAAAAGGAGAAGCGAAAAAATTTCAATATCTAAGTATTAGTTATACGAAATGCTACTAGCATTAAAATATCATGTTAGTTTTTGGGGTTCCGTTGCAAAAACTTCAGAATAAGCATGTAAATCTATGAGTATAAAAAAAGTCAAAAGATCTGAGGGAAATATACCAACATTATAAAATAATACCAAACAATTGATTAATATATTTGACTTCATTAAAAACAGAGTAATTTAGATTATTGACTTGTCTTTTTTTAACCATATTTATAGCTTCAATTCCCTTTAAAATCTTACTAGCAGAGTGAAAAGACTGAAAATCTAGCATTGGAACAATTATCCGCTTCATAGATCGATGATCTTGTTCAATAATGTTATTCAAATACCTGGTTTGTCTAATTTTAACATTTTTAAACAAGTTCTTCTCATTTTTCAGCCGAAATTATAGAACATTTTTGTCCTTTACAAATTTATCCACCATGTGAGTGTAAAGAGTAATAGTGCAAAAAATGATAATGTAAAGTTGACGTTGAGAATATACAGATGTTTTACTTTAGAACATGTGCAAATATAGGAAAAGTATCTTGAGTATAGATTATAAAATATATTTTAAAATATATAGTAATTAATCTTTCCACATATTTTATAACACTTCCGGAGTAATAGTCTTATAATCTAATGAAAACCTATCTTTGCGTATATATATTGACATTAAGTTCTTTTTAGTCGCTGCTACTATTGAAAATTTCAGTTTGTGAATTAATAGACTATCTAATGTTCCACGGTACCCGTGCTGATGAAATATGGATGATAAAGAATTTAGTGTTAATTTGGACACTAGGTAGAAGTAAAATATTTGGGACTTATGCATCGCAGAGAAATAAAGCATTTGTAATCTGATCATAACTATTGTAATATAGATTATTTGGTTTTAAAATATTTTCTGGAAAAATAAATTCTATTATAGAAACTAATTTTCATCAAATTAATTCAAAATAACTATGGTGACAAAAATAAACATCTATAGGAATGTACATCATTAGTACATAAAGAGATCAGAGAATTTACAACATTATATACTTCTGAAAATAAATTAAAAATGCGTATTTAATGGGGAAATAAGCATTTGATAGAAGAAAAAAATACACTAGTTATTTTGGTAGCATTTCTCGTAGTAATTTCAGTGACAGATACTTGTAGTAAGCGCAGCAGATGAATACAGCACTCCAGCCTAAACGAACATTTCGGTGGACACATAGATGGACACTGACAAAAGTAGAGCAATTATTGAAGATAAGGTGGAATATGTTCAAAAACCGTAAAGATGCGGGAGAAAAACTCGCCAAGGCTCTCGAAAAGTACAAGGCAGAAAACCCTCTTATTCTTGCAATTCCACGAGGAGGAGTGGAAGTAGGATTACAGGTTGCAAGGATATTGAACGTGGATTTTTCCCTAATCATTGCAGAAATCGATAGACTTATAAAAGCTCTCAGTGAGAGGAATTCCCTGCCCTATATGAAAGGAAGAACAGTGATACTAATCGATGACGGCATAGCAATAAGTTCTACAATGAAAGCAGCCATTAAACTCTGCAAAAATAGGAAAACTAGAAAAATTGTGGTCGCATTACCTGTAGCCGGAAAAAAGGTCGCAGAAGAGATAGTGAATAAAGTCGATGAACTCGTAGTGCTTGAAATTCCTCGATACTTCAGAGCTGTAGCTGAAGCTTATGCGAAATGGTACGATGTCACAGATGAAGAAGTTCTCGATTTGCTCAGAGAAAACATAAGAGAAATAAAGTTTAAAAGTTATAATTTGGATGTACACGAAGCCTGAAGATAACTGTTTTTGAGTTTATTTATAGTGAAGAAAATAATGTAGAGCAATCATATTTTACAGAAATTTAGTTAGAATATCTACGAGTCTAATTTATTTAATCTGTTTAGGTAAAGTTCATTTATTGTACTAAGCTATTGACTTCTGCAGCTAATTTCAATTGCTTCCTCTTTTGGAGTTATATCTGCTGTGTTACTTAGTGGAATTGGTATAATAATCATTGCAATTCTTTGGATGAGACTATTCCCAGAACTTTTGCAAATAACTAGATTGGGACATTCAACTAACTAATGCTTCGATTACAATTAAGATAAAGGCTGGATATATGTATATATGTATTGCATTTCTCATGGAGAACAGTAACCAGAGCCTGAAGGTTTTCAAACTCCCAAATTTAAAAGAGAGGACTGTTGTATATGTGTATCATATTTCTCATGGAGAACAGCAACAAGAGCAAACGTTTTTTTGAAGTATTTTAGATGAACTCAAAAGTACTTCCTTTTTTGGATCTTTTTAACAAAAGATAAATACTATCAATTTTATAACACAGCAACATGGCATTTATATATTTACAATCTAGAGTATTGTTTTTTAGAACATAAGGAGTCACTAACTTGTGTTCTCCATGAGAAATTGGATACATACAAACAAAAATGTCACTTTTTAAACTTGGGAATAAAATTCGTAAGAGAGATTTTTTCAATTGGTTGCATTTGGAAATCCTTAAGTAAAACCTCTAAAGTAGAGCGTTCAGATGATATACTTATAATTTTTTTGTTTCTGCCATACCTTCCTTTATATTGCAGTGTTGAAGTTATTACTCCTAACTGATCTAATTCATTTGTAAGATCCGTAACTCTTCGTTGTGTCAAAATATCAATACTGAGAGCAGTACAAAGGAGCCTATAGATTTGATATACATTGGAGATTGTACTTTCCACCCCAGAAGCTAGACTATAAATACAGGCTATCAATACAGCTTTCGATTGTGTGGGTAATGTTTTAACGACTTCTATTACTCTATCGACTTCTATCTTTTCCTTAGCGTTTTTTACATCGGATTCTTCTGCAATGGAACTTTTTCGCATTTCTGCAAGTTCACCGGCAACCCGTAAAATGTCTATGGCTTTCCTAGCGTCTCCATGTTCTTGGGCACCGTAGGCAGCACATAGAGGGATTATCATTTCATCAAGAGTACCTTCTTTAAAGGCAATCTCTGCCCTTGCTTTAAGTATTTCGGCTAATTGCTCAGCGTCATAAGGAGGTACAATTAACTCGTTCTCAGAAAGGACACTTATGAGATGAGCCGGAAATCGCTCACGAAGTTTTAAATCGTTAGTGATACCGATAACACAAGGAACGTTCCCAGAATTTTCCGATTCGGTTCTAATAATACTGTTAATGATTTGTGGATTATCGGCTTTGTCGATTTCATCTAATACTATGATGACAATTCCGGTATAATTGTTAATGAGATACTCAAAGTAAACGCTGTGTTTAGACCTGGAATTTCCAATTTTTTGCCTAGTTTCCCCTTCAGGAATTGGTAAGTTATCATTGATTTTTTGCCATATTGCATTTTCGGTCTTCGATTTTTCGCAATTCACATTGATTACACATAATTCAATGTCTCTGTTAGCTGCTTCTTTGATGACTTCTTCTAAAACCCATTTAGAAAGAATTGTCTTTCCAGTTCCTGGTTTTCCGTAAACGAAGATATTATTCGGAGACATTCCTCTGAAAGCATCCTTCAAAAACTCATAATATATCCTTATTTCCTTGTCCCTATGTTTAATGTCTGAAATATTACGAAGGGGATAATTTGGCTTAAGCGCTTGTTTGTTAGTGAAAATACTTCTCTCGAAATCGAGAAAGTCGGTCAAAGATATTGGTTTTGACAAGGCAGAAACTCCAAAAAACGATCTACAATTTGCATGAGAATACTTTAAGTTTTCTATTTTTTCCAATGGAGCTTTCAGTCCTTCTAATTGTGATTTCCATGAAATGTTGGACATTGAGATTTGTTTGATGATTTTGCGTTATTCTTAGCTAGCTAATTTAATGACTATCAACTAGTAGAAACTGGTTAAACAATAAGAATTAGATATCATATACCACAATATGAATTGTTTGGATGAATGTCATATAAAAAACGGATCTTCTAGGTTCTAAACTCGTTCTGTATGTACAGATTTTAACGTAAAAAATATCCCAGATCAATTTTAGTTTCATTTAAATATTATCGATTTGTATTTTTGAAGTTATTTTTCGTTATTAATATCTAAATCCAGATCAAAAATCTGGAAATGAAGGAATAGATACGTGATAGGCAAGTAAAGGGATATACTCACATAACTATTTTAGGGATCCCTGCGCTGACTTTTTTGATATTCGGATTTCTGCAAAGCCTAAATTTTGAAATCGATTGCTTTCAAGGTGGCTCTAACTGGGAAAAGCTTATGGCGTTTTCCGGTAGCCCCATATCGTTAAAGATAAATCGATCATTAAATCCGTCAGAGCTTCTTCATTCGTGAAAGGCATTGGATATATCATGTTAAGGAGAATAATGCCTTTTACCATAATCCCCCAGTACATCAGGAGTTCTAAAGGATCCTTACTCCCTATTTTAACGTTATTGAACCGGGCAAATGAATCAGATGCGGTTTTGTAGTCTTTAAAGTCCATCTTTTTTACTTCGTCTATAATTTCACCATCAGCCAGTGCGGCCACCATCAATGCCTTTATCAAAGAGCTATTGTCTTTATAGAGTTGCTGTAAATTTTTGATGATAGCTCTTAGATAGCCTGGAAAATCATTAAAATCAACATTTTCTGGCTGCTTTATCATCAACAGTTCGTCTGTATATTGGTGACCGATTTCTTTAAGGATATTAAATTTGCCGTCTGGAAAATATTTATAGATCAGGCCTATACTTAAGTTAGCTGAATCTGCTATATCCTGGATGGTTACTTTTTCGTAACCTTTTGCTTCAATGAGCGTACGTGTGGCATCTTGAATAGAAATGATTTTCGCTTCGTCATCCCGTTCGATGCTCATATCATTATTTTGAACAGTTTTTTTATTCACTATTTTAATGCCCCCTAAGTTTACAGAAGTTAAGAACCACAATTTTAGTTAAGGGAATGTAGATAGTAACGTTTTGTACAATCAATATAAGATTACATAAACGGTAAAAATCTTGTTTACATTTGATTTATAGTTTTATTCAGTTATAGTTCCTATTTATTAACCATTCACGAATCCATACATACTGATTGTTCTAAGGGCTTCAAGCTTACTCATTATAAGGGTAAAAGCCATAATTATAACCATAATCGTAGTCAAAGGCATAGTCATCTCAACCATAATGATCTCTATTTCCATGGCGATTTCCATCATAATTTTTGATTGTATCACCGTTAGTCCAATTGCATGGGAGCTGCCACCGATGCTAAAGCTGCCGAAGCTGTCACTTCCATAGGCGATTGATAGGTTTAAGGTAAGGTTTTCATTTGATGGCAATGGAATTTGCTAGCCCACAAAAAACAGGATGGTTTCCATGAAATGTTTGGCCGTGGAGATTTTTGTTTGATGATTTTTCGTTAACGGTGGTATTTTTATGTGGGTCATTAAGGTTATTTCAGTATCATTTAACACTTTATTAGAACAACTTGAATTAATTTTGGGATTCTGATAGTAATTTATGGCTAAACTCGATTAATATTTGAAAGTAAATAAGTAAGGCTTTATGAAACCTAATTAACTTGCTAACAGTCAAATAGCAGATAGCTAACTAAATAAGTTAACAAATTTGAATTTGCGCACTTGAACCAAGTTCAGTTAATCTTGAAAATAGTAGCTATTTAATAATTGACGATCTGTATTTAAACTATACATTAAATAAACCGGAGGTACATTTTAATGAACATCGGAGTCAAAAATTTATTAGTTGCAGCATTGCTATTTTTAGTGATGGCTGCTCCAGTAGTACTTGCTTGTGTTAATAACTGTAACCTTTAAGCATGTACAGGAGTATTATAGTAATGCTTGGAAGTTTTTCTTTCAGGTCAAAATTTTATATGAATTTTATTTTTTGGTTAGCTATTTGAACAGTTTATTGACTCTATATTTTAGAATTATAATGCAGATGCGGCTAAAAAACTTTTGGAGCAACTAAATGCTGCTGCAAAAGCTGGGAACTGTCAAGTTTGCATGTGGATTCTAGAAAAATGGTTTCCTGAAGAATTTGGAAGGAGATTATATCGTAAAACAAATGTTGTATCAGATAATAAAAACGCAAATATTGAGATAATAATTACGGACACAGATGCAATTAAAAATAAAATTCTAGATAAGTTATCCATGGTTGGAGAATTGTAGTTTGACTTACCAAAATCGCCACCAAGGCTTACTTTTTTCTGCGTTTTCCGGAAGCAGCTTAATGTTTAGCCTGCTATTTTCCTGGATTAAACTTTGAATATGCACAGCCTGTTTATACATATTCTCATTTAGCTTTTCTATCTGCTCATCCTTAATGCTCATCTGGCCGTAAAGTGTTTGGATCTGAATTTTCAGATCATCTATTCTGGCCTGTTGGAGTTTATCATTATTTTTGATGTTTATCTGGTTCTCTTTGACTTTGATTTGCTCCTGCAGCTCTCTAATCCTGGCTTCTTGCAGCTCTAATAGATCTGATTTATCTTTAGTGTTATTTGCTGCTTCCTGCGGAGTCAGGATTAGCTCAAGACCTTTGATTATCGCTTCTGTTAAAGAATGGCCTGACTGAGTACAACGTACGTACTAATCGATATGTATATACACATTTACTCGTTTTTGGTTTTCACGCATGTACTCAAAAATGAGTACATGTTATGTATAATTTTTGATTTGCACACGTACAGTGTACTCATCTATGAGTACATACCATTCAATAATTTGTGCTCATATATGTACAGTATACTAAGCACCGAAGCAATACGAAAAAACAAAATATGATCGAAAAAATGGGAAAAATAATAACTACTTAATAATTGTATTTTAATATGTGGATTAGTATATATATTTTCCTTTTTCATTTAAAATCAAAATGAATATACACTATTTAGCAATAACTTTTTGATATATCAAAAATTGGTATTTATTTGAGAATTAATTTTGATGGATATTGGCAAATTGGCACTGATTTTAAAAATCAACTTTTAACACATAAGAAAATAATTCAAACATTTAATTGGAATACAAAATATAATCGAAGAGCCTCTTGAAGAGTTAGTTGATCTTTAATTATGAAGGATTCATATATATCCTGTAATACTCTGTCCAACTGGCGTGCTTTTTCTGATACAATCTTCTCCATACTGAATTATGTTCTCAATCGCATTTTTCAACAGGGAAGGATATATTTCACCTACTTGTTCCCATACAGGTTTTATGTGGCAAAAAGCTTTGAAAATGGGCGTGCTATGAACTCCGTACCTTCCTGAAGTCCACGGATTTATTGCAATATTCATCCGGGCAAAAACTGCCGAGTTATTGAATTCCTGTGCATACGTCATAAAATAGGGTGTCATAGCTTTACAAAATGGACATTCTGGGCTGTAAAACATTACAATTACTGGCTTCGAAGACTCTTCTACCATCTGTTCCCAGATCGTATTATCAATTTCAATCACATTGAATTCGTTTAATCATTTATCCCCGTGTATTATAGAATAGATCGAATGGAATTTTAGGATTGATAAAATAAGTATCTATTGCTCAGATTGTTACCTGTACTTAAAATTTGGCCACAAAAATTTATATATCAACTCAACCGCGTAAGTCCTTTTAAGTATACTTTCAATATCAGGCTAAAATCTGATTCAATTTGATAGCTACAATTTAACTTAGAAATATACAGTTATTATAATAAAACATAGGTATTTTTCTCAAATTCAAGTATAAAATGTCCGATAATTTCAGCTGAAATTGGTAAAATGCATAGATTTTGTCACAAAAACTATGCATTAGTATCGAACGATAAATCCTGTTTTTTGTGGGAAGAAAAAGAGTACAGAGTAATTAGAATTTACAGAACTGTTGATACACTGCCGAAGGTTGTGGTGCAAAAATAATATTTCCACAGTTTGATACTATGATTTTTACCTTTGTGTACCTTTTTCCCGGCGATGAGATTGATTAACTTTCCTAATTGTGAAGGTTTACACTGATTTTGTAACAAAGCTAGATTTTTTGCACCACAACCGAAGAAGCTATTAAGTACATTAAAGAAGCTATTCAAGCATGCATGGAATCCTTGGCAGAAGACGAACTGCAGGAATGCATTGGAAAGTCATCCTGTAGAGTGGTCGATGTGGTTGCTTAAATGTCTAGACTTCCTGTGATGTCCGGAATGCAGGCAATTAAAGCCTTTTCCAAAGCTGGCTGGCTCCCCCACAGGCAAGTGGGCAGTCATGTTATCCTTAGAAAAGAAGGTTTTAAGGTTACTTTAACCATTCCTAAGTACAAAGAACTGAAGCCAGGTCTTCTAAGAAATTTTATAAAAGCCGCAGGACTTGCGGTAGAAGAATTTGAAGCCCTTTTGAAGTGAGTGTCTGTCTTCAAAATTCAAATAATTTAATTTATTATATTCACTTACTTTTCACTGTGATATGATTAGACATCATTTTAGCGTTACTCTCGGCTTAATTTTGCTTTTTTCAGAATAAACTTGACGATCAATTTGTTAATTTTTTTACTTTTAATATCAGAATGGAACCTAATATAATTGGATAGTAACATTTTGACTTTGTGAAATTTGTTGATGCATATGTTTTGCTATAAAACCTATGCATCTATTGTAACCAAAAAATCTTATTCTGTAATGAAAAAATGATAAGCAGTAGCTTTTACAGAACTTTCAGTACACTATATTCTCTATTTAATAGTTATAAATATAAACAAGGGATAAGCCACCGATAGGTTCAAAGTAAGGTTTTCTTCTCTAAAAAAAACATAATATTAGATCCTCACAACTTCACAAATAAGAAAAACAATTAGTAATATTTATTTTTTTTTGATTATAAAAAATCCTATGCAGGATTATTTTTCGTTTAGAAACTATTTTTCGTACAATTTAAAATAGCTACGGTGACAAGAATAAACGTCTCTAAGCATGTACATCAGTAGTACATAAAAAGAGACTTGAATTACAATATCATATGTTTTTGAAAATAAATTGGGAGTGTATATTTAATGGGAAAACAAACATTTGACAGGAAAAAAAATATGCTAGTTATTTTGGTAGTATTTTTTGTAATAATTTCAATGACAGCTATGGCAGTAAGCGCTGCCGATGAAATAAAACATTCTCACTCCAGTGAACAACATAAAGGCGGAGAATATTCAAGTGAACAACACAAAGGCACAAAGCACTCCAGTGAACTACACAAAACCGAAAAACACCCAAGTAAACAACACAAAGCCGGAAAACACTCAGGTGAACAACAGAAAGGTAAAAAATACTCCAGTAAACAATATCAAAGTGGACAATACCCAGGTGGACAAAACAAAGGTGAAAAATTCCCAGGTGGATTATTAACAAGTGAACAAAACAAAGGTGAAAAATTCCCAGGTAGATTATTAACAAGTGAACAAAACAAAGGTGAAAAATTCTCAGGTGGACTATTAACAAGTGAACAAAACAAAGGTGAAAAATTCCCAGGTGGACTATTAACAAGTGAACAAAACAAAGGTGAAAAATTCCCAGGTAGATTATTAACAAGTGAACAAAACAAAGGTGAAAAATTCTCAGGTGGACTATTAACAAGTGAACAAAACAAAGGTGAAAAATTCCCAGGTGGACTATTAACAGGTGAACAAAACCTAGGTGAAAAATTCCCAAGTGAACAATACCTAAGAGAAAGATTCCCGGATGGACTATTCCTAGGTGAACAATACTTAAACGAGCAATACCCAGGTGGACAATATCCAGGTGGACAAAACCCAGGTGTACTAAATCAAGGTAAACAAAATCAAGGCAAAAACTCCCCCGGGGTAGCAAGACCTGCTGTAGGAACACCCGGGTTAGTAACACCAACAACATCCGGGTTAGTATCAGATGTGACATATGGACCTTCTGCACCTGCAACACCCAATTCAAAAACTCAGGTGAGCACCACAAAGGTGTAGTAGTCCTGTTTAATTAATTAATCATATTTGTGATGATAAATGAAAACAAATTTTGGAAACGAAATCGTTGGAAAGGCCAGAGTGGATCTCAACATTCATCTTAAAATTTTTATTTTTAACTTTATCATCCCAAAATAATATTGTTTCAAATGTGATTTCATTTATTGATACAGTGGATTACTATGTAGTAAATAAGTCTATATTTTTGACTTTAAGAAAGTAAAAATATGTCTATTTACTGCATATGCTTGACAATATATCTGAGTTATATAGTTGAATTGAAAAATCAATGAATTAAATCTTTAATTTTCTAAAATTAAAGTTTAATCTACAAATTATGTTAAACTTGATTTTATACCACAAATATGTAAGTCCTATATATAACAAGTTTAATTGCACAAAAAAGCACATATTAATAATTGTTACCTTTTATAACTTTCAGATAGCGCAAAAAATTTTTCATGTTCTTCGAAAGCAACTTAGTGCTTAACCTACTATTTTTCTGAATTAAATATTGTATGTGAACAACTTTTATTTACTAATGCATAGTTTTATGTCAAAATCTATGTATTAACTCATTTTTCAGCCAAAATCATCGGACATTTTTGCTTGATTGTGCTGATAATACATCGTTTTTATTAAAACATATGTTATGCTAAAAAGCCAAAAATTTGCTATCTTTGTTGTTCCTTTTTTTTCAAGAAATGGACAAATTTTTCAAACAATTCTTTGTGCTGGGAAACATTCTCCATATCAGTGAATTGCATTTGTTATAATTTACACGTATCCGAATTGGAAAAGGGGAAAAAAAAGATGAGTATCTATGAATAAAAAAACAGATCTGATTGTGACCGAGCTCCATAAAATAAAAAAACAGCTGCAAGATCCATACAACAATTTAATCATATATAATATTGGACATATAATTATTATTAATTCTAGGTTATGGATATAATAGTCGATCTATCTAATATTACATTGGTCTTATTTCATATAAACCAGTATATAAAAAATTACGATAAACCTCCGATTTTAACAAATTACTTATATGGGCTTTATAAACAACCAGCCAAAAATTGGAGTTTATCGGAATCCTCTATAAAATATAGGGGGTAAATAGATAATAATTAAACATAAATTGTATAAAATAGCTTTAGTTTCAATAGCTATGGTTTTAATGCTGGTAAGTACCGTAGGTGCAGCGACATTTGGAGATGTAATATTGAAAACCGATTCCTGTACTCAATCTGTATATTTCTGAACGTCAATAATTTTTTAGATGAGAACGTAACTACTCGTGCAAAAAGAATAATAAATAAAAATAGACGTAGGGAAGCTCACATCATCCTATAATTCTTGCTATTAAACTGCTTTTTCTTGGTATTCATTATTTAAATAGACCATTTTGATTCTTAAAATCAGTGCCAATTTCCCGATATCCGTCAAAATGAATTATCAAACAAATACCAATTTTTGATATAAATTGACAGATAAATCCCCAAATTAATTCAATTTACTCAGTAAAAATGTCAAATAATACCCAATTAAATCTATTAATTAGTATAAAAAGGTTGTAATTAGCGAAAAATCATCAAACAACTCGCAAAGCCCAACATTTCATGGAAAACATCTTGTTGTTCCAACTTAAGCGTTTATTCATCTTGATTTCAGAAACGGAATGAGTTTCAGATCTCTAACATCTTCCAATCGATAATCTATATACAACAACTCTTCCAAGGCCTTCCCGGAAGGAACATCTAATTCAATTTCTCTTCCAGAAGCTCCCCTACCTTTTCTTATAGACACTTCTTTAATCATTCCAATCATGGTTAATTCACCGATGGAATTAGAAATCGTTGTTCTGTGTCTAGGAGTTTCACCAATTTCGTCACATATTTGGAAATATGTATTTGTAATATCTTTAACAGTTGTAGTTGATCGATTATAATTTACAAGTTTTAATATAGCCAACAATACGAATTTTTTATGTAACGGCATAGCAGGAGCAAGAGTTAAAAATCGATCTATATCTACTTCGTTAAATGCTCCATCTATATGTTCAGGAAGTATTTGTAAAAAACTATGTTCTTCTGCATATATTGCTGAAGCCCGCAGCAACTCAATTGCTTTCCGTGCATCTCCATGAACCCTAGCTGAAATGGCAGCACAGAGATTAACAATTTCTTTCAGAATCGCTCCTTTGTAGAAAGCGAGTTTAAAACGGTCACATAGAATCATCCGTATTTGATCTACGTTGTAAGGATCAAATATATGATCCTTAAAGTTCATTGAAGATTTTACACGGTTATCAAGATCCTTACCATAATGAAGATCATTCGATATTCCAATTGTAGAAATGAAATGACGGTTAGGGAGTAATCTAGACTCTCCTGCTCTACTTAAATTGTATAGAAGACCATCACTTTTCAGATAATCAATTTCATCTAAAACAATTACAAGAGAAACGTTACATTTTTTGATAATGTTCCATAAAGCAGAATAGTAATAGTCTAAAGAAAAACCTTTCATTGGGATTTTAGTTTCCGGATCTATTTGTTTTATTATTTCATACAGTATGCCATTTGGAGTGGGTTTTATCTTACATGAAATGTACACCCATCTTAAAGGATGATCTAATATTTTTTCGTTTTCCAGTCTTTCCATCAATTTACTTAATAAGAATTTAGTCACTACGGTTTTCCCTGATCCAGGATATCCCAAAACTAATGCATTCGAAGGATATCCTTTCGAGTCAAGTGGTTTGAAAATCCTTGCCAAATCAGTAATTTCGTTTTTCCTTCCAATCAATTGAGGAGGTAAATAGTCTGGAGAAAAAACCTGAGAGTCTTTCAGGATTTTGGATCGTTCTCCCCAAAATATTTAATTGTAGTTTTTCACTACATCTTCATCTGATTGCATAAAAAGTACACGTGTGTTGATGTATATAAACATGTATTTGATGACACCCACCATCAATAAACACTTAAGTACTGGATTAGTTCTATCATCCAAAAATAAAAAAGACCACAATAGAAGAATACATACACTACTACAAACATTAAAAATTAATGTCATTATGGATGAGTTCAATGGAATACATACACCATTACAAACATTAAAACATATATTTTAAGATGATTTTCGTAGACTCTGATTGAGTAACTATAGATAAAATAAACTGAATAACAAAACAACATTGCTTTTTATTTTTTTATAAGTAACAGCTGATCTTTTAGAGTCAAAAACACATAACATAATTATATGTTTTAATGTTTGCAATGGTGTATCTTACCAAATTTAATATATTTGGCCATCTTTTAGAATCATTATCTTTTTCCATACTTCACTTGTTTTGAGTGTCTTATATCCGAAAGCAAGGTCACAAAATTATTGAGCGTTGGTCCAACGACTTTGAAATAATTATGAAAAAATTGAATTGGGGTATACAAATGGGTAAAAAAGAACCATTAAAAATAACGTTAAGCGGGATATTCTGTTGGATATTTGGATTATTCTTTATAGTAATCGCTTCAGAGATGGTTACAGAACGCGAGTATTTTTCAGCAGTATTTATATTTATGGCAGCTTTTGTATCTTTTCCCCCGATATCAAACTTGCTTGAATCTGAGTTGAATATTTCAATATCTGGCCCAGTGAGATTTTTGTTGGTCCTAGTCCTTCTTGTAGGGTCAGTTGCTGTAGAACCTAATCATTCATCATCGGCTGTTATTTATACTCATACTTCTTCAGGATCTCATAATACTACTCAGGATGACAATGTTAGTTATTGGGAGTGGGAATGGTATACACCATCTCGTATAAGCGATACGAAAGTTCCATCGGGATATGAGTAAAAGCTACTTTGTATCCTAAAAATAGTATATCTGGTAAAAGATAATCCAAGCTCTTTCCATTGAAAAACCGGATCTTGGATTCGATGAATACGATCTTACGTCATCAAATGAAGAAGACATATTAGATCTTAGCCGAGATCCGAAAATTACAGATAAAATAATAAAAAGTATAGTCCCTTCCATTTACAGATATGAAACTATAAAAAAAGCTATTGCTCTTCAGCTGTTTTCAGGAGTTAGAAAGGACTTATCTGATGAGACTGTTCTGAGAGGAAATATTCACATCGCACTTATTGGTGATCCTGGAATCGCAAAAAGCCAGTTATTAAGGAAGGCTATAAATATCTCGCCTAGGGGAGTATTTACAAGTGGGAAAACATCAAGTTCTGCTGGACTCACTGCTGCAATTGTAAAGGATCCTTTTAATGATAGGTGGACCTTAGAAGACGGTGCAGCTGTAATGGCTTCAGGTGGAATTCTTGCAGTTGATGAAATTGGGCAAATAAGAGACAAAATAAAAGCGCACTTCATGAAGTTATGGAGCAGGGTACTGTAAGTGTAGCTAAAGCTGGGATAGTTGCTATGCTTCAAGCTGACTGTGGACTCCTTGCTGCAGGTAACCCTAAAACTGGATACTTTGATCGAGATCTCCCTTTTTCTGAACAAGTTGAGCTTTCTCCTGCATTATGGTCTCGTTTTGATCTTATTTTTATCATGTTAGACGAGCCTAATTCTAAAACTGATATGGAGATTTAAAGTCATATTCTAATCAATCATCAGATTGGTGGAATGATCAAAAATAAAACATGTGCTAAATGCTTTGCACACACAGAAGAAAAAGTTAGCCAAGCAAAGATGAAAATCGAAGCTCCAATAAGTGAGGAAACGCTGAGAAAGTACATTGCCTATTCTCAAACTAATGTTTATCCAGTTACTACCCCAGAAGTGTGGGAATGTATACAGGAGTTATATATAGACATTAGAAGCATGAAATCGGTATATCCTAGAAGCCCTGTGTCTATCACAGCCCGAAGTCTGGAAGCTATGCAAAGAACTATCTAAAGCTAGTGCAAGAATGCGGTTATCAGACACTGTTTCCATAGAAGATGTAGAGTTTGCTAAAAGAGTGTTTATTACATCTCTTAAAGATGTTGGCATAGATGTAGAAACTGGAAAACTTGACGCTGGTATTGTAAATTGTGGAAAATCACAACGCCAAGTTGAAAAAATTAAATGGTTGACAGTGTATTGATAATGAAATGTAAAGAACCAGAAGCGCTTTTTCTTATGAAAGCAATGCATAATGTAAACTAGAAAAAAACAAAATTTCTGATCAAGAAATTCCGTGAAGCTGGGAAAATATACAATTTAGATGGAATGTTAATGCTTGTCCATACTTAAAAACGTGGTTATGAGTCTATACGGAAACCTAGAATAACGGAAACAAAAGGGGCTTTAAAAGAACACTTACTGATGAAAACATAACTTTGCAAGACAATAAAATAAAATTAATATAACTTTTTTTATTAGAATCAATGATATATTCACAATGAACAAGAGTGTCTATCTATCTCTATTAATGCAATTTCTATATACATATGTATATGTACATAAATCATCTTAGAGAGATAGCTTTTTGTTTTGTTCTAAAATCACTCTGATTGGTTCAGTTTTATCAAAATAAAACTTTCAGATATTTGTGACCTTATTTTTAAATCTAGTAGTTAAACTCTACAAAGAAATTAAAAAATACATTGGTACTTATAGGTTGCAACCAATCTATATTTTAAAGGTAATTACTACATATAAACTTGTATTAAATATAATGAAGCATATTGAGATATATAGTATGATACACTCAGATTCTAAAGCATCATCTAAAGCTGATAACGTTAACAACGCAGAAAAGATGGATAAACCGATGGCATCTGAATCGATCGTAAAACCAGACTGGGTAAAAACAGACTCTTCTACTAAGGCTATTTAAATACAACATTAATTACTTTTTTTGATAACCTTTTTTCACATACTATTATAATACTTATGGACGTTTTGATCTTCATACTCTTACATAATAAATACAATATCTAATTATTAAGGAAAAGCATTTGTCATTTTTATTCCAGTATTTACTCGATAAACCTGTGAAGTTTGAACAGTTGGATATTTTATATATAGATTTATAGTTCATTACTATGCACATTAATTTATATTAGTTTAAAGTAATAAAAATATCTGAAAAATTTCGAGAACCTACCCCGCGTTATCAGGCTGTAGATTTATGGGGATTTAGTTTTGTCGAAAAACGACTTAATCTGAGCTCACAAATGCGACTTTTATTAAGAGTCCTTTCGAAATAATCACCTTTGTAAAAAATGGTTCACAGAACCGGAGAGTGGCTCATTGTTGATTAATCGAGTCTAAACCCCGCTTGCATGTCTAAGAGAACTAAGAAAATATAAATACAACATTCATTGATATTTATTTTTAAGAGTAAAAACGGTGTGACAATGGCTCAACCTACTAAGTTAACTCCTGAAATTCAACAGAAAATAGGTGATTGTGTATCTCTTGGTTGACTTATTCTCTCGCTGTTGAATCGGCAGGAATCACATACCAGACGTTTAGCGAATGGATGAAAAGGAGGCAAACCGAGAAATTTGGGAAATATCATCAATTTGCGCAACACATTAAAAACGGAACGCTGATGCTGCAAAAGCTCTCCTCGAGCGACTGAATGATTCAGCTAAAGCTGGAAATTGTTAAGTTTGTATGTGGATACTCGAGAGACGCTTTTCTGCAGACTTTGGTCACCATGTATACAGAAAAACAAATATTGTATCAGAAAACCATAATGAGACTGTTGAGCTAATCGTCACTGACGCAGACAAAATCAGAGAAAATATTTTAGAAAAGTTTTCTTTTGGTAGAGAAACTCAAGAGTCTTTAACTAATTAATTTTTTTATCCCAACTTGATCCATTTTTAATATAAAATATCTCATTACTCATTTTTATCCGTTGGTATAATTATAGTCGGACTTACCAAAATCGCCACCAAGGTTTCTTAGCTCCTGGTACTTCAATTACTTTTTGATTTATTAGGCTTTGAACTTGAACCATGTAATTATCAAAAGTTTTTTTAAGATCTTGTTCTCTCTGGCTTGTACTCCTAAGTTCCACTTTCAAAGTTTCATTATGCTTTTCTAACTCTTCATGCTTGGCTCTTAGTTGTGCAAGTTCAATAGGATCTGGCGTGTCTTGAAGCGCTAAAGTAAGTCTCTGAACTTCATTTTTTAAATTAATATTGTCTGCCGTAATTTGTGCGGCAGCTTGCTCCAAATTACCGGCATTCTGCCGGTATTCTGCTTCTCTTATTAATAATTCAAAGCCCTTTATTACAGCAACTGTAGGGCTATCATAACCAGCTTTTACTACATCATTATACATATCAATAGAAACCCATACGCAAATTTTTCTTTTAGTTTCTGACATATTACGGTAATTTGGAAACATATTAAAAAACGTTTCCATTTTGTTTCCAATTGTTGTATTCATTAAAATGTGATCGATATAAATTTTGATATTTTTATAAATCTTTCAATAATATTTTGTAATAATAAAACGGTTTGTTGCTAGTGGATAAAGGAGACTATCGAGTTTTCTATCAAATTGATGATGAAGAGAAGAAAGTATATATTTTCGACATTCTGCCAGTTGAACAAGCGCATAAAAATATGGAAGAATTTTATGTTAATTACCGGAACTTCCACTAGAGCTTCTTTATTTTTAGATTTTCAGGAAGCGTTTTAATGTTTAACCTTCTGTTCTCCTGGATCAATGTTTGAATGTGAATCATTGATTCTGCACAGTTTTTGTGGTAAATTCTATGAATTTCCTAAATACCATCAGTAATAAGAAAAGATTGCTGATATATTACCCTTGGAGCTTCTGGGACTCCTAGAACATATAGAGCTAATGGAACACTGGGAACTAATTAGCCTAAACAGCCATCATAAATAGAAAATATTAGAAAAAAATATTTATATAGTACTCAAAACAAAATTAAGAATATGAATAAACGGAATCAAGAACTCATTTTTTCAATACCATAATCTCAATTAATAAATTTCTAATAAATTTCTCCATCTCTTTACTTTCAATAAAAAATAATTTTCTAATGTGTTTTACTATGCTGTTTACGTCAATATATCTGAATATTAGTCGAATAGCCATCGTTCATCTCAAAAGGTTTCTGTCATAGTCTTTTGGTTCGGGATTATGGATATTATACGCTATATAGTTTAATATATTGCTATATACTATATCTGCAAAAACTCTATGTTTTGTCGCGTTCATATAATATATGATCCATAAATGCCCGATTTCATAGATTCAAAAATAAAGTAGTTGAATGTAGGAGTGTAGTTATGTGTCTAAAAATAACAGAACTATTAAAGATTTCTTCGATATATAACGTATGTTACCCACAACTTATAAGATCTATTTTTGTTATATGTCGCTGATGCTCATAGCACTTCAATTATTCACTGCCGCTGTCTTGTTAAGGATTGAGTTCCATATCTCTAAGGTATCCCTGTGAAATCAGAGAGCTTAAAATTAAATCAACTTTTACAATTATATAATGAGCAATTTTGACTTTAAATGCAGTACTGCTTATTATTTACATTTAGTCACAGTACTTCTAAAAAACACAATAATTAATCGTTATTAACATTTGGTTATATAATAATAAGTAATATTGTCTTATAGGACATCGGAGATAACTTTTTTTATTTCCCAAATTAATACTACCCCCACTCCCCAATATCAAAAAACCGATGCCCATTTACTTTTTTAACTTCTTCTTATGAGTTCTTTCAAGTATATCAGCCAGCTGATATACTTGAAAGAACATACTGCTTAAAATTTTATTATATTTTATTATGTTTACCCATTTTTTGATAACTCGATCATTCCGTAGCTTATGGGAATTTACAAGTTTCTATCAATTGTGTGTCTGGTAAATGAAAAAAAAGTATTATAAAGTACATAAATGTATTTAATATATTTTGATGCAGGTTAAATATAAATTAATTAATTGTAATATGACATCTGGCTGGTTTGTCAGAAATTGGATAACGGATTTGAAATAGTATGGTTAAATATAAAAGCTGGCACCAGAACTTGCATTACCACCTGCCATAATACTGTTACTGGCGCTACTTTCACCATTGCTATAGATAATACTTCAATGAAATTACAAATAAAAATATCAACAGAATAATCATTGTCTATTAAATTTAATTTATTTTTTATATCATTAAATTATTTACCAACTTTTTGGCTTTTTAACATAATAATAGTTTTGCTTGAGACTAACTTTTTTCTATTTATTAGTTAATGTGATACAACTGATCTTATGTGTCAAAAAGTTGATCTTGTTAGCTGCAGGTGAAAGAGATGCCTGCAGCCCGCCGAAAAGTCTACTGCAAGGTACGGGTTATACCTATAAATCATGATTAGGTTTAATTCATTATATATTTATTGCACACATTATAAATAGTACTAGCTCAATCTAATTAGTATTAACATTCCGCGGTCCTGATATCATGAATTATAAAAAATGTGGATCTTTACCACGTCCTTTTTGAAAAACCGGATTGAATTTTATTATTAACCACACAAATATGAATAGATCAAGTTCCCATAAATGCATAGTTTTTGTGTAAAAACCTATGGATCACGGAAACCTAGAAATCCTGTTTTTTACTGAAAAAAAAATGGAGAACAATCATTTTTTGAGAAATTTCAGTAAACTGTTAACATTGGTAGCGTTGATAATTTACTATAAATTGGAAATCGTATTTTGTATCTGGAGTTTAATTAGATTTTTCTGATGTGAGCGTCTCTTCGTATCGTTTTTAAGATTTGTTCAATGACCCAAGGACACTACTTTATATTGAATATTTTTTACTTCAATCAAATGGTGTTGATAATAGCTCTTATCAAGCTTTTAAAATCTAGAATTTGATCTAAGATTAATCTATAGTGCTTTTAGGGATGAGCTTAGCACCAAATTTCAAAGATCCCCAAAACAATAAAAAAACATTATTAATATAAAACGAATTTTTAAGTATCAAAACATTTTATGTGGAAGTAATTTTTACTCAGAAACTATTTTTATATCATTAATTTAAAATAATGAAGAGAATAATTATAAACTAGCTCTGAAATAAATTTGGCAAGGACCAATGTCCTGAAAAACGAACAAATTATTGATTGTATCAAATTGAATATATTAACGAATTAAAAAATCACAGCATTAGCTGTCAAAAAATAATGGGGTGAACGATAGATAAAATTTAAAAAGGTACTAGTTACTTTGCTAACAGTCCTTTTTGTAGTATCAGTGACAGCTGTAGCGACAAGCGCAAGCACCAATGATTATCGAGACGGCTACAAAAAAGGATACGAATCGGGATACAAACAGGGATATGATATTGGATACACATATGGCACCCATGAATATAATAAGATGAGCACGCGCTATCAAGGTCGTCATCATCATCATAATTTCAACCCTGAAGACTACGGAAGTGGTTACAAAGATGGCTACAAAGTAGGTTATGACGAAGGGTACAATGATGGCTTCAAAGCAGGCTCCCAGGAAGCTGCTCAATGATTG
>Ga0224522_1000185_pt1 | contig 28971 bp, 25 predicted proteins | sample CFST25metaG_FD_182733 | JGI IMG/M metagenome (GOLD analysis project Ga0224522, IMG submission 182733) | Peat soil microbial communities from Stordalen Mire, Sweden - C.F.S.T25 | ecosystem: Environmental > Terrestrial > Soil > Wetlands > Peat | place: Sweden: Norrbotten County, Stordalen Mire...
AACGACGGGGGCGTGGCCCGGCGTCCAGCCTTTTGGTGGATGGAAGGCGAGCGGAGTTACTGGAAAAGGAGCGGGGGGGCCTTACTACCTCCTCTCTTTTGTTCGTGAGCAGACGCGAACGAGAGCATAAGTGGTCATCGCAGCGCTATGCAGTGCCTCAAGGTGCATCGTAAGACGCTACTACAGTGAAGACGTGCACCAACGCTGCACGAGACGCCCGCCGCCGTACGACCGGCGTCTGGCGCCGTGCGCGGTAGCGTCGCGGGTGTCGCTGTCGTCGACCGCTCTTTAAACGTCGCGAAAAGCTGGATCACGTATCGCCTGAGTCTGATCGATCCCTACAAACGATCGTCCTCTATCCACCCCTCTTCGAGAGTCTGCTCGCGATACGCTATCTGAGGGAACGGACTTTGCGGTATGCTCATCTCTGATCGTTCGACTTCTTTTTGCGTGCGAAATACGTGCGTTAGGCCCTTTGATTCGATGATGCCTCGATCGAAGTTGCTGACTTTCACAAACTCCCTTTCAAGAACTGTTTGAGGGTTGTACGGCTTGTCTACTTCGGTTATCTCGACGTACTGCTCCCAAAGACCGACGATGAGTGACGCAAGCCGCTCGTCTGGTTCGATAACGTTCAAGCCCAGGCCATCCTTCGCCTCTTTCCTGCTGATGATATACTGGTGTGAAAACCGCTTGCTTGTCAGCATGCTCACGGCACGGTCGATCGTCTCATCATCGTCCATGTGCTGCTTGAGGAGGTACGCCGCCAGAAAAGCGATCTGTTCTCGAGACCTATACATTGCGCCGAGAACGAGCGGGTTGACGTTCGAAGAAAGCGCGTCGAGGACTTTTTGCATCGACTCCTCGCCTCCGAGTCCGAGCTCGTTTTTTGCGAAGCTAAGAAAACCATCGACGTCCTCCACGTTGACGGGCACGTCTTGGACGAGTTGATTGGGGTGCGTTATCTTTGGGCTCAACGGGTGCTGCACGGAAGGATCAATGGGGCTCAGCTGACCCATCTCGCTCATAACGAGTTCATCTGCTCCCAATGCGATGAGCGTTGCTGTGCTATGCGCTTTGAACGGGACGATCACGTTGAATCTACCGCAGAACTCCCGAAAAAGGTTGACGAGCGCATACCCGGCCATCGGCACCCCACTCGTGCCGTACAGAAACAGGTCAATTTGGTTTTGGTACCCCACTTTGGCCAGATGGCTATGGAGTATGGGAAAGACATCTGTGGCTATGTTGATCTCAAGCCCTTGCCGGTCTGCAGCAACATACGCGATAACGGTAGAGCCCCGCGCTGCTTCGATTGCGCTAATGAGCTCCATTCGTTCTTCTTTCGTCATGACATCACGCGGCGGAATACAGCGGAATGCACTGAGGTGCGAAGCGGTTGTATATAAATGCCACCCTACGTCGTAAGGCGCTAGTGCGGGGGATTCGTTACGTTGTTTGAACGCTTCTGTTTGCTAATCGCACGCCAGCGATTTCAGCGGCACAAAAAACACTGTTGGCCTCAACTTTAATACGATAGTCGCCATTGTGAGCATTGATCTTGGTATAGGCATTCGCAGAACGCTGCTAAGCAGATTTGGTTAATAACGACAGAGTGAAAGTGACTATGAACGCGACGGGATACGTTGCCGAGTGGACCTATCGCCCCAACAACGGGTGTAGATCTGACCGATTCGGACCGTGCATGCTGCAAGCGGAACTCTTACGGTCATATTTCGACTCTCACGGTCAGCAACGCGAAGACAGAGTCCAGCTCGGAGTCGTCAGTCTCGAATGCATTACCGAAGTGTCGCACCGCCACGCGTTTTGGGTCATCACCGAAGCCGCACTCGAGTCGCTTGAACTGGACACCGAAACACGCGAACGCATCAGTGCGGAGTTATCGAAGGTCGTGCCATTGCCAAGCGAGGGCGAGATTACCGATTATAGAAACACGCTCGACGCACTCTCACGGGCGTTGCGAAAGAGACAGAGTTCGTCCACTGACAACTAAGTTAGGATAAGAGACGGACCATACCGCGTTGAAGCAGCAGCTACGTCCTTCGCAGGAGCGGCGAGGCGCCATGCGTGCTACTCACGACTAATCATCGTCCCGAGTGCGCACAAAATTCAGAAATAATTCCGGCTCGCGGCGTCTCATAGAAACCTTTACACGTCCTCACGCCTAAACTTCCGAGTATAGGGAGGATCACTATTATGAGAATGGAAAGGACAATAACCTATTTTGACGCACCAGGAGAAGACAACACGGCCGATGTACTTGACTGCGCAAAAAAGCGCGCCAGCGAACTCGGGATTACGCACATCCTGATCCCTTCGGTGCGGGGAGCTTCTGCAGAAAAAGCGCTCGACTTCTTCGCGACTGACAACTTCATACTCTTTTTCGTCGGCACCGACCCCACGCGTTTTTCGCCCGAAACCAAAAAGCGCATTGAAGATGCGGGTTTTAAACACGTGTTTTACAAAGAAGTTGACTACCATTACCCCGATGAGGTGAAGAACGCCTTTCGCAGGTTCGGACAAGGCACCAAAGTGGCCGTCGAACTCACGCTGATTGCAGCGCAGCTAGAGATCGTCGAACCAGGTACCGAGGTCGTGGCGCTTGGTGGAAGTTCGAAAGGGCTTGACACAGCGCTCGTAACTAAGGCGGCGACAAGCGACGAATTCTATGAGCTTGAAATCCGCGAAATCCTCTGCAAGCCGCGCAAAACAAAAACCTGAGGTGAGACTGTCAGGAGATTGCACGTCTGCTAGGCTTCGGCAGCGAACAAGCCGCAAATCTCGTCTGAGCCATTACAAGGCGGGGCGATGCAACCGATTACGGTGATCCGAAGAGCAGTACGAGGTCAAGCGTCGATTAGGCCCCTAGATCACGAAGAAGGGCAGCAGGGGCCGCTGAAATCGCCCTACGACGAGGTGCCAGGCCTACACTTCCCAAAAGGCCACAATTTTTCCGACGTTGATAAAATCTCGGCGCTGATCGTGCTCGAGCACAACAACTCCATCGGCGCTTCCCACTACCTTACCGGTTATAGTTTCGTTCGGCCTGCCGCCGAAGTACACTTCTATCGTTTTGCCGATGAAATGCTCAGAAATCGTCTTGTCTAGCATAAAACCACTCCTTAGTTCCTAATAGTTTAGTCTCTCGCATATATTATTGTAGCGTTGTAGCATAGCGTTGCAGCAAAGTCACTCACGGATATTGCAAAACGCCGTTAGCGCAGCACTGAGCCGCGGTCTCACAAATCGGATCTTCCCCCCACCCACTTGACAACGCTCCTATTGACCCACGGAGCCTGGAAGGCTTTGCCACGCTAAGATGGTCTGAGGCAACGTGATGGGAAAAAGACCCAACAGTTTCAAGCCTAATAGCCGCTGCTCGAAAAGCACGTTTGTCCTGCCCTAGTCCTCGATCGTGATGCGCGTGCCCGCGTTATTAAAGAAGAAACGGTCCCCAAACGCTTTGGAGAGTTTCACGGCGGCGGGCAAACCGGTGCAGTGAGAGACGCCTATGCGCGCTACGTCGAGAGCTTTAAGCCCTTTGATCGTAGCTTTAAGCTGCCCTTCCGACGCCTTCATCAAGTGCGTCCCCCCGATGACTGTGTGAATGCGATCCTCGTTCGCCACGCTTTGTGCCTGGAGCAACGTATTAACAACACCGCGATGCGCGCAGCCCAATACGACCACAAGACCGAGATCTGTCGTGATGATGAGCGCAAGATCATCTGCCATCGGATCAGGCCGGATGCCTTCTTCGTCACGAACGTACAACTCTGGGTCAACGGCCTCATAAGCCGTGTCCAGCGGGATTTCGCCTGTTGTAAGGATTCGCTTGCTTATTCGCGCCGGCTCGCTCGTGCTTACAAATGCGGCGCCAAGGCTCTCTAACGCCTCTCGTACGTGCGGCATCCCCGCGTAGATGTTCTTATGAACGGGTCCTGAGTACTTTGGTATCCAGATATCTGGATGCGCCACAACGTTGACTGCACGCGCCCCTTCGCGAAGGGCATGGTCTCTTCGCATCGCGCTCAGCACCGACCACAAACCGCCAGTGTGATCGCGGTGCCCGTGGCTGAGCACGATGGTGTGAAGCGCAGATAGGTCTACATCCAAGACCGCCGCGTTGAAGGTCGCCGCGGTGTCTTGGCCCGTGTCGAGCAATACAGCGATGTCGTCAGTCTCGACAAGAATGCTTAATCCCCATTCGGCGCGCAGGCCAACTTGCGCGGCGGTATTCTCACAAAGCGTTGTGAGTGTAATTGTCATGCCCGGCCCCCTCCAGAACGGTGCCGTCAATGTTTACGCACATTCGTTATCACTACTCCATCGAAATGCTGCTGTACTTAAAAACTCTCCCCTCTTTTCGTTTCAATTCTTTTTTGGAGTCCCACCTGCCCCTTCGACGATTCATCTCGCCTACCGTGCGACGGCTGGTTCGGTGCTCGTAGCGGCTGTAATTGGCCAACGTCAACAAAACGACAGCTTTAAACCTGCGCACTACGAGAGAGCGAGCAACGTTGTGAAAGGGTCACATGGTTAATCGTGCGGCAGAATGCTGGCCTTATGGATTGATCGGTGTCGCGATCATTGCGGCTATCCTCAATATCGTCCTCTATGCCTCGGGGGTCGTCGAGTCATTTCTCCTCTGATTCCTTGTCATCGTGGTAGGCTTCGGTTCGCTTTACGCTTTTATGGGACACGCGTTTGTCGCTGACGACGTTGCACGAAGTATCTAATGGCCCACCGAAGCCCGTTTCAATTTGAAGTAGCTCTGCACAACCTAGCCGTGGGGGTCCTAGGGGTACTCTGCTTTTGGGTGCGCGGTGACTTCTGGAGTGCGACGGTAATCGCGTTTGCGGTGTTTGGGGTCGGAGCCGCGTACGGCCACATACGCGACATCCGGCTTCGGCACAACTACGAGCCGGGCAATGCAGGGCCGATTCTGTATATCAACGATATCCTCTTGCCATTGCTGCTCATCGTTCTCCTGATCGCGTACCGCGTCTAGTCAAAATACGCCACGCTCGCGCTTTTCTGCAATGGAGCGACTGAAGGTATCTAATAGCCAATAACGCGGCAAATAGAAAGCGCCTTATTCTATGCAAATTGTGTTCACCCTGTAACTAGTCTACCGGAGGTGAAACACATGGTGAGTCGAGTGGAGTACTTAAAAGTGATGGCTGGTCTAATCACGACTGCTTTCGCGTTCATCGCAGGCCTTGCGTGGAATCAAGCAATACAGTCTATTTTTATCTATTTTTTGGGAACGCCCAACAGCATTCCAGGAAACCTCGCATACGCAATTATCATAACCATTGTCGCAGTGATCGCCACGGTATACATCGCTGGTGCCGCCGCGAAAGCGGCGGGCGAAGAGACCGAAGCGGAAGTGAAGTAGGTGCGCACAACCACCACTTCTTTTCTTTTTTTGCCAGTCCGCAGCAATCGCACGCTTGCTTTTCTTTGTCCGCCATCACCGAGCACTTAAAGATTCGCGAAATCATAAGAACAAGGGGTTCATACTGGCAGGCGTCAGGCCGCGCACACGCCGCAGGAGACGACTCATGGCTCAGAAGAAGTACGACATCATGATCCACCTCTGGTGGGAAAAGCAGATACGTAAGATAACGATCGTATCGGAAGATACGCGCATAGAGATGTGGTTTCGCAATTTCGGACACATCACCTTAGAAGAGAGACGAACGCGTGACGTTTTCAGCGGAATTATTGAGGGGCTAACGGGGGTCACGGAAGGCGACCTACCTGAGATTTTTGCAAATGTCATCAAAAGTGGGAAGCCCAAGACACGCGAGCGCGTACGAACGCGAGAAGAGCTGCTTGCGTTGGTAAAGCAAGCGGTTCACTGAGTGGCCGGGAAACGGGGCTGATCTGGTTGCTTTGGCACATCAGCCTCGCGAATCGCGTTAGATATCGTTAAAACGTTTGGGATTCATGCAGGTAGGTACGACCATGAGCCAACACGGGGGGTTCACTAATTAAAACACACGTTATTACACTGACATCTCGGCAATTCAAATTACTGCAACGATCAACCTTCTCAAAGTGGCAGGCGTGCGACGAAGGACGTGCCACGAGTATAAAGGCACTGCTTGCAAAGTATTCAGCGTTCGTTATCCGGAGCGACGCTACCCTACTCGGCGTTGCCACTGACTCTATGGGCCGATCGAAGCGGCACGTACTTGATGCGCACTTTATCGACGAGAAGGAGTTTAAAGCGCTGCAGTTCCAGTTTGCAAGCGTTGAAGAAGAGAATATTGAGGCCCACTGACACACCCTAGAGATGGCGTTCGCCACGTGTCGGAACTGACAGACAAGTTGCGAGTCCTATACAAGGCGTCGTAGCGGCTTTTCGCACGTGACCGTCGCGAACTTACTCAATCGAGCATCCTGCGCCAGCCGCCTGCGTTTCTTCCACGCGCAATCCCAGTTGTTTAGCGCGCGCGCGTATTGAAGTGGTCCAGAGCCCGAAACTCGGATCGATTATGACGCTGTACCCTCCTTCGTAACCGTGCAACGATCCGTCTTCATACCACGCGATATAGTCAAATGCGTCCAGCGCAGGGCTCACTCGTTCGCTGACCCAGCTATCGTAGTCCTTTCCTGTTTCATCTTTCCACTCGAGAAACGTCGTCCCATACAAGTGCCAGCCTGCCACGTCAGCGTGTGTGAGCTCGAAGAAAGACTTTGCGCCGATGATTCGAATGTAACGCATGACCTTTTCCGCCTTGCTGCGCGGATCGCGTGACTCGCGAAATCGTCAGATTGACACGCTTATCGGCTTACCGCGCCACACTATTTCGTTACGTACATTACGCCATGCAGCATTAATATTGTTCACGGAGCCTGCAAATTCACAAAAAGCTTACCCCACCTGTGTCTAGCGCATAGACAAGCAGATTTGTTTGAGCGACTACATTTGACTCAAGCTTGCCATTCCGCCACACATTTGTGGCGGTCCAAACGACATCACTTTAAACGGAAGCCCGCTTACTCTAGTCTGACCTATTGCAAGCCGCAGCGCACGCTCGGAAACATGTTGCGAGCACTATTTAAATCACTAGTCCCAATAACTCATGCGCTTACCATTTTGGGGAGAGCGATCGAACTACCACAGTCGATCTTCAGCGCGAACCATTGCCAGGCGAGAATGCGCCAACTCTCTTTGCTACTAACAACGTCTCGAGTGTGCCCAGTGCCGCAAGACAAGTCAAACGGAATCAGACGCGATAAAAGAGTCGGAATCAGACGCGATAAAAGAGTCAGACCAAAAATCGTCCTCGTCTGCTCGCTCGTTTTAATACTTCTAGTCTCGATGCTCTTTACGGGCGCAGGCAGTGGAGCGACGGGTTCTGCGCAAACGGCTAAGTATGTGGTATTTAGAGAGGATGACGTCGCGCCTAAGGCCGACTTCGCCGAGCTTCAGGCTGTCAACCAGGTGCACATCGACAAGAATGTGCCGGTGACGCTGGGCATCATTCCGCATCCGTACCCTACGCCTTCGGGCAATCAGCTGATTGAAGCAAGCCAAACGTTTCTCGATTACATGCGATCACTCACTTCAAACCATCTTTTTCAATTCGCACAGCACGGCTATACGCACCTAGATACCGGGCCGTCACCGCAGGGGCCCAGTGAATTTTATGGGAGGCCGTATGCCGCTCAATACAACGCAATCAAGCAGGGGCGCGACGACATCACCCAGGCGTTCGGGGTCACGCCCACTTCGTTTCTCCCTCCGTTTGACAAGAGCGACAACAACACACTAAAGGCGGCACAAGCGCTGGGGTTTACGGAATATAGCACTGCCTTTGTAGATGTCAACATGAATCAGGGATACAAAGAGGGCATTAAAGTAGACACGATCTCGATTGAGCTCGGTAACAATAGCCTTCAGTCGCTCGAGAACGCAACCGAGCAGTGGCTTAACAATCCTAATAGCATCAATACCTTCATTGTGTTGTATCACCCCTCCGATTTCAAGGCAGTCGATGGCACCGTCAATGCCACGGAATTGAAGCTACTGGGAGATTACATCGATTACTTGCAGGGGACCGGACGTGTGCAGTTCACAACGCTCGACCGTTCGGTGACCACGACAGGAAATGCCGCCGTTGCTTCATCGAGCAGCAATGGGACAACGGCTGTAGGAGCAACAGACGCAACAAACGGGGTGGCGGACGTCCCGGTTCTTGGAGCGATTCTCGCTTTTTCGCTCGCCGCCATATTCACGATTCGACTACGTACGAACAAAAACAGCCGTAAGAGGTGAGTGCGGGGCCAATACCGTTTTGACGTGGGACGGTGCCTCTCCTGTAACTTGATTCCTCAAAGAAAATGCAACGCAACCAGCACCGGCTGACATGGCTGATAGCTAAAGCTTGAATTTCAACGAATCTTCTTCGCAAGACCCTCGGCCAGCCGCTGCAACGCAGGCGAGCTATCGTGCGGGTCAAGCTGAACTTCAATAATCGTGAAGCCCTCGGTGTATGCCCGCGCCGCGTCGAGCGCGTGGTCAAGCTCATCCTCCGTCGTCGCCACAGTGCCCTTCCCCCCACCAACGATCTCCGGGAATCGACTGTACTGCCATACCTGCAGGTCGTTGAAGGGCCCGTCTTGGATTGGCCGTTCCGTCGCATACCCATAATTGTTGAGCACGACGATGATTGGATTCAGGCCGAGCCGTGCGATGGTCGAGACCTCGATGCCGGTCATTTGGAAGGCCCCGTCACCGACGAGCACTAGCGGACGAAGATTGGGATTCGCGAGTTGTGCTCCGATACTCGCGGGCACCGCAAAGCCGAGCGAGAGGTAATACCCGGGCGACAGGAATTCAGTTTTGCGGTGGGTGATGAGGTCAAGCCCGCCGAAGAGCGCATCGCCGACGTCGGCGATGACCACGGTGTTGTCCTCGAGCGCCCAGTTAAGCCGTTCAAACAGCCTCTTGACGGTGATCTTCTCCCCTCTTTTCGTCAAGAATGGTACGATAGGCCGCGGGTGTGGAAAGTCGCGGGGGATCCGCGGCGTGATGGGGGCGGTGAGTAAGCCTTCGAGGAAGTCGTGTAGACCGACGCGCGCGTAGGTGCGATACTGAATTGAACATTGCTCGCTCGTGACATAAATTGCCTTTTCCTGGTCGATGTGCGCGGTATATTGCCCGAGGTTAACGTCCGTCATAAAGGCACCAAGGAGGATCAAGCAATCACTTGATTCGACATAGTCGCGGACGGACGCAAAGCCCATCGCCCCTTCGTAGATGCCCATGTACAGGGGATGGTACTCGTCGACAACTGATTTACCCAGAATTGTCGCAGCGACAGGGATCTGCGCTTTATCAATTAAGGCGAGAAGCTTGTCCTGCAGTCCGAACCGGTGCAGCTCGACATCGGCAATTACGACGGGTTGCTGACTCTCGTTGATCATCGTCACCGCGTCGTCGAGAGCGGCCTGCAAAGTGTTAGGATCGCTCGTATCTTGTGCTCTCGGTGACAAAGCCTGATGTGACGGCTTCACGTGGGCGAACGTCATATCGCGCGGGAGCTCAATGTACACCGGTCGCTTAACGCGGACTGCTTCGAATAGCACGCGATCAATCTCTTGGCACGCAGTGTGTGGATCATCTAAAACCGCAGACGCGACAGTCACTTCCTCAAAGATCTTCTTTTGCGTGTTGAAGGTTCGCACTTTATGGTGGAGGAGCGGGTTCCCTATCCTTTCTTTGATTCCCGGAGCTCCGGCGATGACTATCAGCGGAGATTTTTCCGCATATGCCTGCGCTGTGGCATTGACGACCTTCAGGCCGCCGACGGAGTAGGTGACGCACACAGCGCCTATTCCCCGTATACGTGCGTAGGCATCAGCGGCATAGCCCGCATTCAGCTCGTCGCACGTCGTGACAAGGTTGAGCGCACTATCGCTGAGCTGCTTGAAAAAGCCGAGCACGTAATCCCCTGGCACTCCGAAGACGTGTGAAAGGCCTAATAATCGAAGCCGCTCGATAAGGTAAGCGCCAACATTTTCGGCCCGATGAGACGTTCCGGATGTAGAAGCGTCATCAATTCCCATGTGGTTCTCCACCCTTACTTGGCCAAACAGCATTCTTCTTTGCAGCATGCGGTGCTTGGTTGTATAGGAGTTCTTGAAGGTCCAACGAGCATCAGTCGTTTTAGCACACTATTCAGCCATATACCTGTGGCCTCTTGTTCAACATCCGTCGGTCGGTCAATGCGTTTTTCGCCTGGTAAGCATCACAGTCGAGAGCGTTCCCTGGGACAACGACCACAGGACCCGTCTCATCGCTCTCAATATTAGCAAACTCGGATATCGCGACGCTAGCAGATCCGCTTGACACGCCGTGGGCTAATAGGAGGTCCGGTCCTACCGACTCCTTCTGAGCGGTTGCGGCTTTTCAAACAACCCGCCCCTGCAGCACGCAATGATTTATCATATCTAACCGGAATAGTGGGTGAGTGGCGCGACTCGCGCCCTATGATTGTCAAAGCACGCGCAGCACGGAACGTCGTGGCTGCGTGCGGGAGAACTCCTGTGGAACCATACGCCGCTATCGCTCTTGTGACCTTTCTAGTAACGTATGGAATGTTGGCCACAGAAAAAATCAATAAGACAGTCGTCGTAGGCGCAGGGAGTCTGGTGTTACTCATCACAGGCGTCCTCACCCTCGCCGAGGCCATTAATTATGTCAGCTGGGAGACCATCGGCCTGTTGTTTGGGATGTTCATCATCGTCGTGGTGCTATCAGATGCGGGGTTCTTCTCATACGTGGCATTCATCCTTGCAAAGAGGCTGAATTACAACCCTCGCACCATGCTGGTCGTGTTTCCTCTCTTGGCAGGGCTGCTAGCCTCGTTCGTGAATAGCATTACAGTCATGCTCTTTTTTGCGGCGATTACGATCGAGATCGCGCGGCTCGTGAAGATCGACCCGGTGCCCCTCGTCGTCGCGGAGGTCGTTGTTGCCAACATCGGGGGGGCAGCCACCCTCATCGGCGGCCCCCCCAACGTAATACTCGGGACCCAGTTGGGTTTTGGCTTTAACGAGTTTCTGAGGAATAACGCCCCCATCGCGCTTGCTGCCGCCCTTTTAGCAGTAGGGGTGCTCTATCTTACGCAGCGGAGGGCGCTGACGCCTTTCGCGAAGGTTGACACGCGTGCGCTCTCGAGAATTGCTCCTGAGAGTGCCATCGTCAGCAAACGGATGTTCCGTCTCGCCCTCGCCGCCCTCATCGCTGCTGTGGTACTCCTCGTCAGCGGGGGTTATCTCGAGGCGGCATTCGGCATCCCGCTGAATACCGCCCTCGCCGCCCTCATTCCCGCCTTTATCTTGCTCCTTGTCGGCAGAGGAGGTATCGAGGACACTCTCAAGAAGGTCGATTACGAACTGCTGCTGTTCTTTATCGGTCTCTTTGTGTTAGTTGGCGGACTTGAAAAGACCGGGCTCCTCGGCGTGTTTGCAACCGGCTTAGCAGGCGCGTCTATGGGAAACAACACCGTACTGCTCTCGCTGCTGCTTTTCGGGTCGGCCTTCATAAGCGGGCTGATCAACACCGTCCCCTTCGCCGTGATGATGAGCTACGTTATCCGAGATCTGTCGCTCATTCCGTCAGTTCTCGCCACGGCCCTGATGGTCTGGGCGGTATCGCTGGGCGCCAACATCGGGGGCAATCTCACGCCTATCGGCGCCTCGTCGAACGTTGTCGCGTACAGCTCACTAGAGACGCACGGGGTGCGTATGGGGTGGGTGCGATGGATAAAAATAGCGCTCCCGCCGACCGTGGCGGCGCTCATACTTTGTGATCTCCTGCTCTACGTCAAATATATGGGATTCTTCTGAATCGATGGTGGTAACCATGAAAGTCCTCGTCTGTTTTGATGGATCGCCCTCAGTGATGGAGGGTGTGAAATGCGCAGTAAACGCGCTCCGACTCGATATCGATTACACGCTGCTGTACGTGCTCACTGAGCGCGGCATCTACGAGAGTTACAAGCGCATATTTCGGGAAGATTTGGAGCGGATCGAAGCGCTCGTTGGAGACGTTGACTCAGAGAAAAAAGCTGCGAGACGGATCTTTCTCGACCCTTTATGCGCGCACATGCGAGAACAGGGTCTCGCCGTCCGCGCGGTTGTGAGGGAGGGACACGCTGCCGAAGAGATTCTGGACGAGGTGCGTGAAGGACACTACGATATCGTCATGCTCGGAGCTGGACACTCTTTCTCAGCGTCGAGACTGCTCGTGGGTAGCACGGTGACCGAGGTAATGCGGAACGCCCGCACGTGCGTCATGGTGATGCACCCTGCGCGCATACACATCACAGAACAACACCGTTAAGCCACGGGCCGACGCCACTGCGTGATAACCCGGTAGATCCCGATCAAGGGGCCCAGAACGAGCCCGTAAGTCAAAGCAAATCGAAAAATAAATGGTCTAATTACCGTTGAAAGCCGTCAAAGCCAATGTTAACGCAAAGATACAATAGCTAACAATTTGAAACTCAATCTCAGTCGTCACCGCTTTAGATTTCGCTTCCATTCCTCAAATTCTCTAGCGGCTGGATCCGCTTGCCATCGCGCTTCTGCTTCTCTAGACTCGCCCTTGCGTCGCTTCGCATAAATCTCACGGTAACGTCGGTTTGCATACTCGGCATACTTCGCCACAGTATTCCAGCATTCCCCATTCCTGTTTATTGCTGTTTTGTCCTTCCTGCATAGATATATGACTCTACCACCAATAATCCGTGCTTCTCCATCAGCGGTTTTCGACAAGAAGCATCGCCTCCATAGTTCGGGTGGCTCATTAGAGAGAATATAAGGCACGTGTACTCTACTCTCGTCGTCGGCAATCCGCTCTATGCCGTTTGCATCAAAATCCAGAATCTCTATGTCTATAAAGGTCATGCGGGTTTCCTCTTTTATCCTCCGTCAATCCTACCACAGTCTCCTTGGCTGGGGAGTTTGCTTTGGTGCCTGTTATTTGCACCGCCCCCCATATATCTACCTACAAGGCAGTCTGCACGGATTTTTTTCGTTTCTATTGTCCACACGTGTGCGTGTCTTTGTGCGGTCTCTGCGCCGCACGCTTTTGGCGCCTTGAGCCAGGATATATACCCTCTCGAGTACCTGTTTGCAGGGCAAAAGCCGTCCTGCTGCGCGTTTATTGCAGATTCAAAGCTAATGGCGTGGGACGTCCTTCGTCCCACGAAGACGTGCTTAAGCGCTGGCATCTCTCTTAGTGTGTTCCTCAAGTTGCTTTAATATCCGGAGGTATTTGCGCTCCAAATCTTTGTTCTCTGTCTTTAATTTGTTGTTCTCCTTATTCAGGCGTTCAACTTCGGCGCGCACGCGGGTAAACGCTTCCGAATGCTTCAGCTGTAGCCTTCCGTTCTTAGCTTTCAAGAGCTCGTTTTCGACCGTAAGTAGAGACTCCTTGAGCATACGCGGTCATAAGCTATAATGGCATAAATAGAGCGCGTCGTAAAAAAAGCATAACACGTTGATTTAGCTGCGACACAGCCTCAAGCCCTCCGAAGCGTGTTGTCTGGAGGGAGTATGCGGTTTACTTAGCGTCTGTGAGCTGGCACTTGAAAACGCAACGTGATGCGTGCGCGTCGTCGTCGGACGAGCGGCGCAGTTTCGCGTATGCTCGAACCCCAAACGCTTTGTTGTGAGGGGTTCAACCGCTCATGCGTCTTCTAGTTCTCTGAGCGTCTCTGTGGCGCTCCGTCGAATCTCCGCGCTCTTATCACGCAACGCGGTGATCAACTCATCGACAGTTGTTCCGGCTGCCACTGTGCTCGCGTCGTGTGCAAACTGAGCACTATCGCCGTCTCTGCCGCACTCTAAAATGTTTGGCAACGAAGCCCCGTATTTTAGTAATGACCGCTATGCCGGCTGCCGTAACGCTGCCCGCTCTGGCCTGCACCGTCGCCTCACCCTTCGAAACCTCCTTCCCGATCTGAACCTGAATAGACCGGGATTTCTCCGTAGCAAGCACCTGCGATGGATAGATGCTGCGGTGGCCGGACATCACGTAGCTCACAACGCACGCTACTGCGGCGTACGGCGCGACTGCCGGCCCGAAGAGCTCAATTGATATGATACTCGCGGCGATGGGGGTGTTGGTGGCTCCTGCAAGAACGGCTACGAGACCAATTGCCGCAAACGTCGCCGAGTTCAAGCCAAATACCTGAGCAAAAAGGGCGCCGGCTGTGGAACCGATAAAGAAGATAGGAGTGATGATGCCGCCACTTCCGCCAAAGCCCAACGTTATGCTCGTAAACACGATCTTCAAGGGGAAGGCGTACCAGACAGCCTGCTGCCCCTGCAGCGTGGCCTGAGTCGTGGCCAATCCGAGCCCAAGGTACTGCGTCGAGAATGCCAGAGTCAACAGTATGAGCGCTGCCCCGCCAATGATGCCTTTGGCGGGCGCCCATATGGGCAGACGTTCTGCTGCCTTTTTGAAGAGATTGAAAAGCTCAATGAGAAGGAGCGCAACGATCCCAAAGAAGATGCCGGCAACGATCACTTGCGCAAGGAAGAACCCGCTGAAGACGGGCAGGAACTGGAGTGGGCTGTAGAAATAGCTAACGCCGAGGGCAGCCGACACCTGATAGCTGACGATTCCCGCGATAAACGCGGGGAGGAGCACGTCGTACATCAGCCCTCCTACAAAGAGGACTTCGACCCCGAAGATAGCGCCCCCTATGGGCGTGCCAAAAACGGAGGCAAATCCGGCGCTGACCCCACAGATGACCAATTTCCGACGGTCACGGTCGTCGAACTTCAAGAGGTCGCTAAATAGTGAAGAGAGCCCCGCTCCTATCTGGGCGCCCGGCTCTTCCTTGCCTGCGGAGCCGCCTGACGCGATAGTGATGAGCGTGGCAGCGAGCCTTACCAATACCGTTGACGGCTTTATTTTACCGGATCGTTTGTGAAGGGCGTCAATAATCACCGCCGTGCCGTGCCCTTCATCGCCTGGGGCAAGGTACTTCGTCATTGCGCCGCTGACGAGGAGCGCCAGGGGAAGAAGGAGAAAGTAGTAGGGAAACTGGCCGGTCAGGGCAATGCTGTAGTCCAGCGCCTTTAAGAAGACGGCTACCGCTAAGCCGACGGCGACTCCAACGAGTGTGCCTAGCACGCACCACTTGCAAACGCTGATAAATAAGACGATTTGCCTAGCGAGGATATGCCTCGCAAGGATATTGGACCCATTCGACACACGTAAGAAAGATCGAGCGAGGTTTTAATGGTTATCCTTTGATCGCGCCCGGAAGTCGACTTTGAGCGCGTTGGCGAAGACCAAAGGTCTCGCCGTCGTAAATTTCGCGGTGAGAGATACCGACCTCTTGCAGAGTTTCTTAAGTTGCACAACAAACCGACACAAGGGTTTCAACCTAAAGCAGGCATGCCTGCTCAAACTCTTCAGAGCGTCCGCTTTGCGAGATCGAGAATCTGTGACGATCACCTCCTCAAAGATGACCAAGTTGCCCGTGTTAAGTGCGTCGATATAGCAGAGATTGATGGCCTTGTTCACTTCTATTGACGTAGGTCGTCGTATCGTGTATCGCAGCAATATGTTGTCTTTTGTAGCTAGGGACCCTAAGTCCGCGTCCGCAAGATTCTTTTCGATCTCCTTCTATACGCCCACTCAGCAACAAAACTAAAAATGACGACGCCGGCCAAGGTAGCTACGGCGTTTGGAGAGCTCTGAGCCTCATAATCGACGAGCAGGAAAACGAATGCCAAAGACACGAGAATAGCAAGCCACAACATAAGCGGGTTTGCCTTAGTCTCTCGAAAAAGTCTGAGATGTGCTGCGTTGACCGCAACGTATATGAGTAGTATTGAGGCGCTGCCGACCACAGCGATGCCCTCTAAGTTGAGGAGGTTTGCAAAGATGATAGTCAGGCCTGCTGTTATAAGAAGGCCCTCTCTGCTCCTCCTCCAGATCTTTCGCTCAAAAAACTCCGGCAATTGCCCCTCTTTCGCCAAAACATAGCTGATATTGGCCCCTCCATAAAGCGTCGCATTAATGCCTGACGATGTTGACAGCAGGGCAGCAATGGCGATGATTTTAAACCCGATTGTCCCGAGGAATGGTTGTGCTGCTTCAGCGAGCGCGTAATCTTTCGCGCTTACTATTTGTGAAACCGGCAGGTTTCCGAGCACGGTCACAGCGACGGCAACGTAAATGATGATAACGATGGATACGCTGATAAAAAGCGCCTTCGGTACCGTCTTTTTTGGATTTTCCATGTCTTCCGCGGCGTTAGTTATGAGGCTAAAGCCTTGGTACGCAACGAAAACGATTGCGGCGCACGAGAGGATGTTATCAAAGGGGGGCCATTGGGATAGAGCGAGACGACTTGGTTGAACCGAAAAAATGCCAAGGGCGATAAATCCAACTAGGATAACAATCTTGGTCGCAACGATATACTGTTCAGACCGCCCGACCGCTCGTGCTCCTATGAAGTTTATGGCGGTAAAGACGACAATAATTCCCGTGGCAAATATGCCAACCCAGATACTCGCTGCATTTCCCGGTAAGAAAGTTGCGGCATAACCGCCAAACGCCCTCGAATAAAGGGCCAGCGCGAACACGTAGGAAACCCAGAGTAGCACGTTAAACCCGCCGCTGAGAACGTTGTCGCCAAACCCCCTGACTAAGAACTCCGTAGGCCCTCCGGCAGAAGGATATCGAGCCGCGAGCTTTGCGTAGGAATATACGATCAGCAGCGCCACGGCCCCAGCGATTACAAAAGAGAACCATAACGCACTGCCAGCGATCTGACCCGCTACGCCGAAAATTGAAAAAATGCCGGCACCGACCATGGCTCCGATGCCTAAGGAAACCGCGGCCCACAGGCTGATCGAACTCCGACTCTTCATCGCAGTCATAAGAAATATCGCTCGGTAGATGATGTTTAGGGTAGATAACGCTTAGGTTTCCGCGTGTCCACAGCTTTAGGCTATAGGTTATCATTAGAGTATGTGCGCCGCCCTCGCTTCGCTCCTGCGTAATGCCACGAGCCCGACTGAAAAAAGAGGAAGAGACATGAAAGCAAAAACGGAAGCTAAAATAGAAGCGAAAAAAGAGGAGGGACCCGAGAGGAGGCGACCTATACCGCTGTGGCCGAGATCCGTGTCAAAGAAAGGCGTATTGAATCCCAAGTTCCCAGATGGGCCCGAAGCGCCTTTTGATGCCACAAAACGGTAGAGGGCAGCCCATTTCAGCGGTGGCTAGCGTCCGTTTTGAAACCTGATCGAATGGTGTGAACTGGCTCTTCTTGTAAGCTGTTGACGTGTTTCGAACGCGCACGTTTCTGTCGCCTGAATGGCAGTATCTATAGGGTCTTGGTCTCCTACTCGCAAAGCCAGGCTGGCGACAAGCAAAATGCCGGTTTCCTCGAAACGTTCGAGCAGGTGCACCACAATTTATGTCCGTGGCTATTAAGCATGAGCTTGATTCCCGCCCAAATGTATGGTCCGCACGGACCGAAACGAGCTCGTGTCGATCATTCGTGATATACTCCCTTCGGCTGTTTATATTGCGCAGGCGGTTTGCTTCTCCTGTCTAACAGCTTGTAAAATTGGACCTTTACAAGATCCGTGAACAAGAAATCTGCTAAGAGTGCATATCCCCAGACCGCTAATGCGCTTGCCCATCCAATCGGTGCGACAAACACCCCATAGACGACGATAAGCGTCGCGACCGTTTGCGCGCATATCACAGCTCCTATCAGTATATTCGCGGGACGAAACGACCAGAATGGACCGCGCGTTCGAGCGACAAAGATCATGAGTTGGCCTGCTATGGAGAGTTTTAGGTACATTATCGATTGAACCACCGCCGGGCTCAGAAAGAAAAAGCGCTCTACGATATACAAGAGGCCGAACGTAGCGGTGACGCCTAACACTCCAAATAACGTCGCCACACTTAGTACTGTTCGCATATCCCACGATACAGCTGTTTTCGAATATAGCGCTCGGTCGTATGCGATAGTGAGTATTGTTCCATCGTTGAGCAGGGCCAATAAGACGATCATGAGTGCTGTTACCGGGTAAAAATTGAAGACGATTATTGAAAGAGTAACGAAAGTCAGGATGCGGATGGTTTCACCAATCCGATAGAGAGCATAACTCGTCATCCGCTGAAAGATCTTGCGGCTCTCTTTAATTGCGTCAATGATTACTGACAGGCCTGGACTCATCAATACGATGTCAGCCGCTGATTTCGCGGCGTCGGTAGCGCCCGCTACAGCGACGCCCGCATCTGCCTTTTTCAGCGCCGGAGCGTCGTTGACCCCATCACCAGTCATCCCGACGATGTGTCCTCTCTGCTGCAGCAGTTCAACGATGCGGTACTTGTGCTCGGGGAACACTTGAGCAAAGCCATCCGCGCTTTCTATGATCTCCCCTGCCTCCTCGTCAGACTTATCGGCAAAAGAAGTGGCATCTATGATGTTTGTGCCTAAATGGACCTCTGAGGCAGTTTGTTTGGCTATGGCAGTATGATCGCCGGTCACCATCTTGATGTCGACGCCCATTGATTGCGCGGTCTGAATTGTCTCTGCTGAATCCTCACGCGGGGGATCAAAAAGCGCGATAAGTCCAACATACAGCCAGACCTCCTGTTGATTCGTGCGCGCGACCCCGAGCGCGCGGTAGCCTCTTGCCGCAAATGCGTCCACGAGCGCGTTTACTTGTTCGGCAAGTTCTGAGTTTTGCGAGGTTAACGCAAGGATCGCTTGTGGGGCTCCTTTTGACACCTTGAAGCGGCTTGAATCCGCCCCTTCAACGGCGGCCTCGGTCCTTTTTGAAACCGGATCAAACGGTGTGAACTCAGTTGCCTTGTATGCGCTGGGGGTCGTATCGAGTACACCCACGCCTCCGGCCTTAGCGAGGATCGCAGCATCTATGGGATCTCGATCCTCTGCTCGCGAAGCTAAGCTGCCAAAAAGCAAAACGTCACTGGCCGTGAAGCCTTCGAGCGGCCGGACATCTGCGAGCGTAAGCTCATTCTTCGTAATCGTGCCCGTTTTGTCCGAGCACAGAATGTCCACGCCTGCCATTTCCTCAATTGCGACAAGCTTACTGACGATCGCTTCTTTCTTCGCGAGTGCAATCGCTCCGACGGCCATCGTAACGGAGAGTACCGCAGGTAGCGCCACAGGGATCCCTGCGACCGTAAGCACGAGCGCGAACTGGAGGATTGTCAAAAGGCTTTCCTGGCGGACATAAGCGACTATTATAATGAGCGCAGCTAACGCGATGGCGATCGCAATAAGGAAATTGCCGATCCTGATGACGGCCCTCTGAAAGTGACTCTGCGTTTTAGCCTCTTCGACTAGTCGAGCCGTCTTGCCGAAGTAGGTCGCCATCCCCGTCGTGACGACGAGCGCATTCATCTCTCCTTGACGTACGACTGAGCCAGAATACGCCACGTCGGATGTGTGTTTTTCGACGGGAAGCGATTCGCCCGTTAATCCGGACTCATCGAGAAGTAGAAAAGCGCCGTTCGTGAGCTTGACGTCGGCGGGCACGACGTCTCCAAGCCGCACCCGAATGATGTCGCCCGGCACGAGTTGTTGCGCGACAAGCTCGGACCACGACCCGTCCCGCAACACGCGAGCGGTCACCGCAAGTTTTTGTTTCAAGAGCTCAATCGCGTTTTCTGCCTTGTTCTCCTGCCAAAACCCGACGACGGCGTTCATAAGCAGAAGCGCCAAAATGATGAAAAAGTCCTCGTAGTGCTGAATGACCGCCGAAAGAACGATCGCGATCTCAATCATCCACGCAATGGGGCTCCAAAAATAGGTCAAGAATTTCCGAAGCGGATTAACCCGCTTTTCGGTGATCTCGTTTGGACCGTACCGTTCTAATCGCCGAGAAGCCTCTGCCGCCGACAGGCCGTTTTCGCTTGACGAGAGCCGCTGCAGTAGCTCAGCCACGCTGGCCTTTTGCGCTTCGCCTGCGGGTATGATTCCTTCTGAGCTGTCTAGGTCGGACAAACGTCCTCTCGTTCGTTTCGACGCCGTTTCGTATGCTACAGGGCGTCGCTAGTTTATTAAGACTGTTCTACGAAATGGGGCCTACAACGAGCTCTTTTTGACGAATAGCAGGCTGAAATATTAAATACTTTTCAGAAAGTTTTTAAGGTTGTACAAAGCATGCGACGCAGCAGGTGTGGCTAATGTGCCCCGACGAATCAAAAGCGCAGAGCAATAAAGCGGTTTCCCATTTGCAGATCTGTTTTATCTCTCCGTATCCGCCGAGATTTGGTGGCATAGCGACTTATTCGCACGAACTCGTTGAAGCAATCAAGAAGCGTGGGCACACGGTATACGTCATCTGCAATCCGGATCTCGATGCAGGCGGGCATGGCGGACAGAAAAACGTTTTTGCTGCGATGGATCCGCAGAAAGCGGGCTGGTCTGAGGACGTTTTTGACGGCATCAACAAGCTGAACCCAGATGTCGTGCACATTCAACACGAATACGGTCTTTACGATATCGACGGCAGACTTAGCACTGATCTGCTTGACCTTCTCGTGCGGTTGAACCTGCAAAGAATCCCCACCGTCGTGACGTATCATTCGGTGTACAGCACCCTCGGGTACAAGGAGTGTTTGTTTATGAACCTGAGTTTGCAACTCATTGATGCCGCGATCGTGCACGAAGAGCTTCAAAAGATCTTTCTGCCGGTGAACTTGGGCTGGGTGCCCCAGAACGTCACCGTGATACCACACGGGGCTGAAGTGCTAAAGGCAGGGGGCGTGCCTAGTGTCGTCGAGTCGAAAAAAGCGTATGGTCTTCAGGGTAAGGACGTCGCCATGTGTTTGGGCTGGTGGGAGCAATACAAGCGCTTTAACGACGTTGTCGAGATCTGGCCACAAGTAGTGAGCGAAGTGCCTGACGCCGCTCTGGTTATCGCAGGAGATGCGCGGCCAGGGTCCCGGGACGGGGTGCGCTACAAACCTACGCTGTTGAAGGCTGTTGCTGACAGCCCAGCAAAGGACAGCATCGTCGTCATCCAAGGTTCTTTCCAGCCAAAGGAGTATCTAACGGTTGAAAATGCAGCAGATATCGTTGTGTTGCCGTATGAGCAAAGCAGTCAGTCAGGGGTGTTGGCTCACGCATTTTCGCTGGGCAAGCCTGCCGTCGTCACGGACGTTGGGGGTCTGCGGGACGAAGTAGAGGCGAGCGGCGGAGGGGTCGTCGTTCCGCGGGGAGACTTGGAGCAGCTTAAGGAGTACATTGTGCTGCTGCTATCTAACAGGCAGATTAGGGAACGATACGCGAAACGGGCGTTGGCGTACGTCGAAAAGCGCATTGGTTGGAAGTACGTGGCAGGGATACACCAATCGCTTTATCTCTCGATAATCAAGAAAAAGTCACGTGCGATTCGAGGATAGCGCAAGCGCAGCAACCGTCTTGCACCTGCTATTAATGATGAACGTGAGTGGAAGAAAAGTGTAGTCCTTTGCTTATCCTTCCTGACACTTTTAGCTATCTGATCTAGCAAATATCTAGAAGTAAAGGTATAAAATCTGTTTATTATTTTGGGTTGGTTTTTCTATGAATAATAAACTCCAAAATAAAAAACCGATTGGTTTGTGGTCGGCAATTGCCATTGGAATAGGGGGGATGGTAGGAGCCGGTATCTTCTCCATCTTAGGTATTGCCACCGAGATTGCCGGTAATCTGGTTTATGTTTCATTCATCATTGGAGGTGGTATTGCACTCCTCAGTGCTTATTCCTACGCTAAATTAGGATCTAAATATCCCTCTGCAGGAGGGCCAGTTGAATTTCTAATCAGAGGATTTGGCGATGGAATTCTAAGTGGTGGTTTTAACTTTCTTTTGTATTTTGGTTACGTTATTGCCTTAAGTGTTTACGCAGAAGCTTTTGGCTATTATGCAGCTACGTTTCTATCTTCACATCCATCACCCGCAACCGCAACAATCTTAGCCATCTTCATTATCCTGATATTCACATTTATTAACTTTTTAGGCGCTAAGGCTGTAGGAAAATCCGAAACGTTAATTGTGGCTATAAAAGTAGGGATATTAGTAACATTTGCAATAGTTGGATTTTTCTTTGTCAAAATATCGTTACTATCAGTTTCTCACTTGATACCAATAGGCAACGTATTCACAGGAGCGGCAGTGCTTTTCTTGGGATACGAAGGTTTTGGTTTAATTACCAACACTGCCGACGATATTGATAATCCTCAGAAAAATATACCTAGAGCTCTATATTTAGCTGTAATACTTGCAATGGTGCTATACGTGGCAGTTTCCATTGCAGTAGTGGGTAACCTGCCACTCCCTGAAATTACACAAGCCGCGGACTACGCATTGGCAGCTGCTGCAGAACCCTTTGCAGGAGCAATTGGATTTACCATTATAGCTATAGCAGCGCTTTTTTCTACTTCTTCAGCGATAAATGCGACCCTTTATGGTGGGGCTAATGTCAGCTATTTGATGGCAAAAAAAGGTCAACTACCCACATTTTTTAATCGAAAATCGTGGCACGATAGTAGAGAGGGTTTACTTATTACCAGCGCCAGTGTCATTCTCCTAGTTCTTTTTTTGAATTTAAGTAATGTGGCCATGCTGGGGAGTTCAATATTTTTACTTGTCTACGCAGGCGTGAGCATATCACACCTTAAACTATACAAAAAAACTGATGCAAACAAGTACATAATATGCCTGGCTATCACAGGATGTTTCTTCTTATTGACTGTCCTGGTTTACTATGAAATATTCAACTCCCCCTTGACCTTGTATTTACTATCAGCAGTCGTATTATTGTCATTCCTAATTGAATGGATATACCGTAAATACACATCAAGAAGTTTAAAAAATCTAGAAATGATGGATACTTGATAAAAAAACGTATATAACAGTAAGGGATACGCGCGTCGACGTCTTAGATCAGTTTCCACTGTTCAAAGACGTTCCACGAGACCCTGAGTGGGGGTACGACGAGCAAGAGATGGATAGATTTCTCCGACAGAAATGGAATGATGAACGTTGTTCACCTGCGAGTTTAGCGTTTGCAGTTTTTTTTGCTGTCACTGACTATGAGATTTTTTTCATAAATGAAGTCGTTAACATATGGGATCAATCAAATCGCGCCTATATTATGACACACGGCGAGAGGGGTCGATTGGAAGTACTTAAGCATCCTCTACTTGAAAACGTCGACAGCATCTTATGAGTAGCTGGGGAGATGTCGATCTCACAGGCAACCTAGGAACAGCTCGATAGGTTTAGTATGACGCTACTTTGCCAGCGCCACGGTGGCGGCTCAGATTTGTGTGAGACAGTTTGAAGTGGACTCATTCGAAAATGAACAATAAGAACGAGGATAAACGAACGGACAGCGTACAGCAAATATATACGCCGCCGAAAAGTTTTAAAACGGTTTCCAATGAACTCTCTGCACTCTTCAGCGTATTCATCGACGCACGTATAAGGCAAGTCTTCAGATTTGCCTCTGTGGGTGCAAGCGGGGTTTTGTTGGTTCTATTCTTAACGTGGATATTTACGGAATACATCCGCTTGTTCTATCTTCTATCCGCAGCCTTGGCGATGGAGATTAGCGTCTTTTGGGCATTTGCTTTGAACACCAAGATTACTTTTCGCTACAAGTTCAAAAAATCCGACAATCTATTTCCGGCGCTAGGGAAGTACCAATTGGTAGCATTGGGGGGCATCATCATCAATTTAACTTTGTTATTCGCCTTCACAACATTCTTAAATATTTTTTACATCATTTCAGAACTAATGGCTATCCTAGTCGCATTTGGATTTCGTTACCTAATGAGCCTCAGATTTGTATGGCGCAACCAAGTCGCTAGCTAAGACGAGCGCGCTTGGCGATACTAGATTTCTCTTCTTTTTCCACGGCCTTCGTTACAGCCGCTTAACTGGTGCCTCCTCTTTCTTAGCGGGCTCCTCTTCTTTCGAGGTGCGGCGCAGGAGTCACACGTACTGATTAGGTCAAACTGCTTGAGTTCTGGGCCCTCGGGTCTCATTTTCGGTTATTGACCAGAGGTGGTCATGCAAAACGGCCCTTTTCACATACGTCGTGCAGGATCCTCATCATTGAACTGCTGGTACACTACAGTCGTGCTCACCGACGCGAGTCCCAACACCTGCTACAGCCACTGGATATCAACCCCGTGCCGGACCACGTTGATGGCAAAGCTATGCGCCTGAAACTATGCGGGTGCACGTGCTTGCCGATCACGTTCCATACCGCTTCACCAGTTTCCGGGCCCGCTGCTGGGATATAGGGAAGGGGCGCATCGCTCGCAATGGTACGTTCAGCCACGTAGTCACGCAGCTCAGCCAGCGTTATCACGTCAAGCGGGAGCCGCCGCTGCTTGCCACCCTTCGCCCTCACGATATTGATCATGTGATTGGGGTATTCGATGTCCTAGAGCCGCAGGTTTAGCAGTGCATTGATGCGGATTCCCAAACGCCATAACACACGCATTAGTAGGTAGTCACGTCCACTGCAGCTGCCGCACAAGATATTTAAACGAATACGTTTCAATGCGGCATCAATGCTAAAAAGTGACCTGTTTGCAGCGTTCAGGACGACTGTGATCTTTTTAGTATTGTGCGGACTAGTTTTCCCTCTGGTACTCGTAGGCATAGGGCAAATCGCAGATAGGCCGGCTGCAGAAGGAAGCGTGCTGACACAAAATGGCACAGTTGTTGGTTCGAGCCTAATCGGGCAGTCGTTTGTCGATCCGATGCACTTTCAATCGAGGCCATCTGGGGTTTCCAATTGGGGACCAAACAATCCTGCCCTCATCGAGAATGTCAGTCAACAGGTAGCCTATCAGAAGCAGCTCAATCCGTCTATCAATCTCGTACCGATCGATTTGGTGACGCAATCTGGCTCAGGAGTTGATCCAAATATTGCATCTAGCAGCGCCTTGCTGCAAGTTCCGCGCATTTCGAATTTGACAGGCATCTCTCAAGATGTGCTCACGCGGCTCGTGAATCAATACACCGAGAATCCCGTTGCCGGCGTCTTTGGAGAGCCACGGGTCAACGTACTACAACTCAATTTTGCATTGGATAATCTATTAAGCCCCTCGGCGCTGAAAGCTGCAGAGGTGAACGCTACTGCTTTGAACGCAGCAGCGCTGAATGCAACGGTCACGAACTCAACCGCGAAGTGATCTTCGTCTACGCCCTCACGACGAGGATGTTACTTTGCGCACTTTCAATAACTTTGTCAACTACAGTCCCAAAAACAACGCTCGCGCTGCGCGGGCGTTCCGAAGCTCCCATAACCAGCGCATCATAATCCTTTGCAATCGCTATAATCTGCTCAGCGACAGGACCTGAACGGACATTAACGCTTACACGCTCATTCGCGGACGCTAATCGCTTGAGGTCGTCGAGGACTTCACTTTCATTTGCTTCAGCTATATGCAGTAACGTTATCTGGCCCTGCGTAGGTTCTGCTAGCGTTGCTGCTATCTTGAGCGCGGCGATAGAATGCTTGTATCCTGCGGAAGGAACCAGTATCCGCTCAAATGCGCTGTCGTATTTAAGATTCGACAGTATGACATCACACTTCGCATTTTTCATGATGGGATAGATGATGTCACCGTGACGAATCTTGTGAAGAGTTGATCGTAGACTGTAGCCCAGCACCGTCAGATCTGCGTCGTGTTTTGCTATCTGCTGAACAATGGCATCATAAACAGAGGAAGCTTCTGTAATTTCTGGGACGGCCTCGACGTTGAACCGCTGCGCTAATTGCATCAGGCGCATGATGAGATTGACTTTGTCAAGATAGTTCTTGTTCCGGTCGGGATAGCTTTCACGCGCGAGAAGCACGCCAAGGAGTATGAGCGTTCCTTCATTATCGAGCAGTCTCAGCGCCGCTTTCAAGGTGTACTCAGCATTTGTTGGGTTCGAAATCGGAAGGAGGATGTGCTTATACATAAATGAGCTCGCGCCTTGTTGTTATTACAGTGAACTAGAATTTGTGCGCCTATCGATGCGCTATTCGCGGCCCTATATCTGCTTCTTAGCTCCACATAGCTTGTTTGAGCCCTCAAGGGTGAAGCTTTTATAGGCCCATGCATATCATGCGATGGATGGATATATACTACGTCATCTTCGTAGTCATTTCGCTATTGTTGCTCATATATCTTACCTACGTTATACTATATCCCGACCGGTTTTAGTGGTGTGAATGGACGTCCTTGGCGTTGTTCAGATTATCGTGGAGCTTACCGCTGTGCTGCTCCTTGTCCGCCCTGTAGGCGGCTACGTAGTTAGCGTTTTTTTCAAGGAGCGAAGCCGACTCGACGCGCTGTTTGGTCCGATTGAGCGAGGCTTATACTGGGCGATCGGTGTTGACCCAAGTGAAGAAATGGGCGTAGGACGCTACGTCCTGACCCTTCTTTTGGTCAACGGGGTCATGCTCGTCATTGTCATGCTGATTCTAAATACTCAAGGGTACCTTCCCCTGAACCCGACGGCCGCGGCAAACATGCCGATCGACCTAGCGTTTAACACCGCCGCAAGTTTCATGACGAACACGAACTGGCAAAGCTATGCCGGCGAGACGCAAGCGTCCTACCTCAGCCAGATGATCGGCATCACGTTTCTCATGTTCACTTCAGCCGCCACCGGAATGGCAGTTGGGGCGGCGTTCATTAGAGGGTTTGCGAGCAGGGACCCCCGGCCTGGTTTTCGGGAGATAAACGGCATTGGCAACTTCTACTTTGATTTTGTGCGCGTACTGACGCGGGTGCTTATACCGTTCGCGATCATCGTGTCGATTTTGTTGCTAGTGCAGGGGGTTCCGCAAACGCTTCTAGGGCCACTGAGCTACCACACGGTTGAAGGGAGTATCAGCACGCTGTACCGAGGACCGGTTGCTTCGCTCGAGTCGATAAAGCATCTCGGGACGAACGGTGGCGGGTTTTTCGCGCAAAATTCCGCGTACCCCTTTGAAAATCCCACGCCGCTGACCAACGTAATCGAAATCGTCGCAATGCTAATTATCCCTATTTCCTTACTTTACACATTCGGGGTGATGACAGGTAACACCAAAGAGGGGTGGATTCTCATCGGAACTCTGACGACCATATTCATCGTTTTGCTCAGCATCGGGCTCCTTGCAGAATCGTCAAACCCTGCTCTCTCGAACCTTGCAGTGAACCAGTCGAGCGGAAATCTGGAAGGCAAAGAGGTTCGATTCGGCACCGACAACTCCGTGATGTTCACTGTGTCAACCACCTCAACGGGGACGGGATCGGTGAACAGCATGCTCGACAGCTACACGGCGATCGGAGGAGCCGTCCCGCTCTTCCTCCTTATGATCGGCTCCCTTTTTGCCGGCGACGGGTCAGGCCTTCTCACTGTCCTTATGTACGTGATACTGGCCGTATTCATAGCAGGCCTGATGGTCGGACGTAGCCCACAATACCTTGGCCGGAAGATCGAATCCAAAGAGGTCAAGCTCACATTCCTCGCATTTCTCGTTCACCCTATCCTTATACTCGGGTTTACCGCAGCAGGGATCGTCTTCGCAACGAGCTCCTTGCTGAACCCAGGGTTTCACGGCTTTACTGAGATGCTCTACGCGTTTTCGTCAGCCGCAGCCAACAATGGATCAGCATTCGCCGGTTTGAGTGCCAATACCCCGTTTTTGAACTATACGCTTGGGGTCACGATGCTACTCGGCAGGTACATAACGTTCCCCCTCATGCTCCTGGTTTCAGATTCATTCCTGCATAAGAAGACAACGCCCTACGATGCCGGAACGTTTCGAACCGACAAATGGATTTTTGGCCTCATACTGATCGGTGTCATCATCATTCTCGGCGCACTGACGTTTTTCCCGGTGCTGGTTTTAGGACCTCTAGGGGAGGCACTCATCTAGGGGGGGCACACCATGGACAACCAAAAGTGGTATAGCCGGGCATTGCTCGCGGAGGCGTTAAAGGAATCGATACGGAAACTCGATCCACGGTCGCTCGTCGCAAACCCCGTGATGTTTGTCGTCGAGGTGGGCTTCGTGTATACGCTCATACTCGCGGTCTCTGCCGCGATAGCCGGAAGCGGACAGTTCGTCTTCATCAGCGAGATTTCGGCGATCTTACTGATAACCGTGCTGTTTTCCACCTTCTCTGAAGCGATTGCCGAGGGACGCGGCAAGGCCCAAGCAGAGAGCCTGAAAAAAACGAAAAAGGAGGTCACCGCGAATAAGGTCGTCGGGGATCAAATCGTTGAAGTCAACGGGCATGATCTCGTGAAAGGCGATGTGGTAAAAGTCAGCGCTGGCGAGGTCATCCCGAATGACGGCGAGGTTATCAAGGGCAGGGGTGCCGTGGACGAATCCGCAATAACGGGGGAGTCTGCACCAGTAATCCGCGAAAGCGGCGGAGATTTTAGCTCGGTAACGGGCGGTACGACGCTCTTGAGTGATGAACTTATAATCCGCATTACGGCAAACCCAGGAGAGTCGTTCCTCGACAAAATGATCGCGCTCGTCGAGGGGGCGTCGCGACAAAAAACGCCCAACGAAATAGCACTCACCATCGTTCTTGCCGGCCTCACGTGGATATTCCTTCTCGTCATCATCACGCTTAACGCACTCGCCGGTTATTCCGGTATATTGGTAAGCACTACGACCTTAATCGCGCTTCTCGTCTGCCTTATCCCAACTACCATCGGTGGGCTGCTTTCCGCAATCGGAATCGCTGGTATGGACAGAGTGACGCAATTCAACGTTATTGCCAAATCAGGAAAAGCCGTTGAGGCGGCAGGCGATATCAACACGCTTATCCTTGACAAAACAGGCACGATAACGATCGGCAACAGACTCGCAGAGGAATTCATCCCGCTTGGCGACAAGAGCAGCGGAGAG
>Ga0224522_1000186_pt1 | contig 28960 bp, 30 predicted proteins | sample CFST25metaG_FD_182733 | JGI IMG/M metagenome (GOLD analysis project Ga0224522, IMG submission 182733) | Peat soil microbial communities from Stordalen Mire, Sweden - C.F.S.T25 | ecosystem: Environmental > Terrestrial > Soil > Wetlands > Peat | place: Sweden: Norrbotten County, Stordalen Mire...
CTAATCGAAGGATCTAGCGCATACGTATCGCATATCTGTTTAATCAGGTTGATAAGATTTTGCTTGCTCTCTATCTCAGATTGGAGACTTGACATTGTGGCTATATACAATAGCGAACATCCCGAAAGTGATATTCCTAAAAGGCGACTTCATTAAAAGGCAACATCATTAAATGGCAACCTCCCGAACGCAACCTCCCGAACGCAACCTCCCGAACGCAACATTCTTAAAAAGGCAACCTCCCGAACGCAACCTCCCGAACGCAACATCTGAATACTTTGATATTGTATATAGCATGACGCAACTCGAAGATATCCTTGATCAATTTCCCTCGAAACCTTGGGACTGGGCGCGATTGTCCAGTAATCCAGCAATATCATTTGATTTCATTCTTAGTCATCCCTCATTGCCATGGAATATGCATAGCGTGTCTATGAATGTATCCATCAGTGAATCTGATATATATGACCATCCTCAATATGCGTGGGATTTCGATGGACTGTGCTTCAATAAGAATATAAGCTATTCGTTTTATCAAAAACACATGATAGATCCAGTTGAGGTTCTTCATGTCAATTGGGCTGCGTTATCTGCAAATCCGGCGATCACAACATTGGATATAATAGAAAATGATCACCAGCCTTGGAACGACAGATATCTCTCGGATAATCCAAATCTTATGAGTACATTCATTCTCAATGAGGGTCGTAATCGCAAATGGCACGTACCCAGCATTTCGGCTAATTCGGGAATACAAGAGCGTGATATATTGAAATCATCGTTATCATCATTATTTGAGTGGGACTACCGCGGATTATCGGCGAATGTAAATCTGCCAATAGTTTATGTTGTCTACAATATTGATCATGACTGGAATTTCAATAGTATCAGCATCAATGCCAATTTACATGATATCGAACGATTTCATATAATCAACTGGGACGCCAATGGCTTATCCATAAATAAGAATATATCATTTGATTACGTATTGTCGAAATCTAATATCCAATGGGATGTTAAAGGGTTACTCACGAATGCCGCCATTGATGTTGATACTATTACGAACAATGTCAATTGGTTTAAGGACCAATTGGATCCAAATGAGCGTATAGAAACATTTATGTCATCGAATAACTCAATCACCGCATCATGGATAAAGCAGCATGCGGACTTTATCGATTGGGGGCGACTTTCGAACAACCACCTATTCTAAAAAAAAGGCAATCATCATTGAAGCATTCTCATTGAAGTATTGTTATCATTTGCTCATTATTGTCTTATTATTGAAGCACTTCATTTTCCATGAGTAGATCATCATTTGAATCGTATGTAGAATTGGTATCAGAGTAATCACTGAGCAGATTGATCATATTGTCGGTCAGCATTTTGCGCCCTTGTAGTTCAGAGATATCCAATTCCTTCCAATGAGTATAGAAGAATCTAAATGAAATGGTAGCACCGATTCGCAATGGTGCTCTTGGATCAAACCCACACGCCATCATAGAGCCGACCATTATATCAAATCTTGTCTTGATTTCTGGTTTTTTATGTCGAATGTATATATCATACGCGGTCTGTCTCGCATTGTGCACATCATAGAGAAACTCGGTGCTAAGATTCGATACATCCAAATCATCAATATCCCAGTTAATGTGATTCATGAATCTAAACGCAAATGTCTCATCCATTGCATAGTTGGCGCTAATCCAGTTCCAATCCAGTTCGTTGCAATGCCTCGAAATCGTATTCATTGAGTACGAAATCGCTCGCGAAGTCAATGATTTCCAGTTGAGTGAATTCTCAAATATCTCAGCATGATATTCATTGAACCACTTAGGCGGATTAGCACTCAGATAATTCCAATTAAAGAGATTACGATACTGAATCATGAATTCAATGGTGCGCGGAGGTCCATATAATTGGGCATCCCACTGGATGATAAAACGATGAAAGCGATGAACGATCGGTTCTGGTAATGGGCGAATCAGCCACTTCCAATTGATGTGATCTATATATGCAACGATGAAGCACTTATCCAAACATATATTGGAATTGAATATCTTCATCCAGTTCAGATCGGAGATATCATCTGTTTGGAGATGTTTTGTTAGAAACTCCTCATCAATGAATGACGCAATATCGCGTTCGGTATTCACTCTATCGACCCAATTCATGGGGACTGAGATTGATATTTATGTGTAATCTATGTATTTATATTATTATCACTTTTGGTGCTATTTTATGATTAGGCTATAGTATTGGTCATAGAGCTTCGATTGATACACAAAAAAGCTAATATGGCACTTTTGTTCTACTCCATGATGCCACTATTTTCAAGTTGCTGCTCATATGCCCGTGCGTCATAAAGCAATGATGTATCAAATCTGCTGATGTTAGAATCGAAATTGGTGTTGATTCTAACATCACTACATCCTTGACCTTGTTTGCCGCATTGATGCTCAGCTCCTCGTATAGGTGCTCACGCCACTGAGGATCGCCATTAGCAGCCTTCAAATCTCTAATTTCTTGGATAAGCTCTTGATGTCTTGATTTGGCTTGCTGACGTTCTTCTTCCGCTCTTTGGCGTTCTCGTTGGCGTTCTTCTTCTGCCTTTTCTTCTTTGATCTTCTCGATGACTGATCCCATTTTCGAAACCACTTGGAGGGTTATAATGGTTACGATTATGATACGTCGATCTATACTCTTATCTTGCCAGTCAGAATTAGCGGTCAGCAATGCTACCAATATTGCTACTGCCACGACCCAAAGTCCAAGAATATACCCAATAGTCTTTGCAATCCAATTCGTAATTTTGGGCACTTCGTGTCCAATTGTGCGCAGCACAAATCCACAAGACTCAAAGATAGTCACAAACACGGGGTCTACAATCGAGTGTGAGATAACGCGATAGATGAATACGAATGCGCTCTCGTACACCAACCAAGCAAATCTCAAACGTAGCATAAACTTACCCAATTGTGAGAGCATGCGTATTATTCCCCATTGTTGCAATCGATAAACAAAGGGGTCAACATGCTGATGTCCCTCAACATCGAGGTCAATGCAATAATCTGAATTGGTCGTCATGACTCAGTCTTTTTTGGTGCTTTGATATAATATCACTCCATCATGCTATTTTACATATCATAAAAAAGCTAATACGCTATCGTATAGCATTTTCGATTGACAACAGTTTACGCCGTTGGCTCTTCCTTTTCTGTGGGTTCTTCCTTTTCGATTGGTGCTTCCTTTAGCTCTGTAAGACGCGCTTGGACGACATCGAGTACAACTGCGATATCAGCATCATTGGCATGCACATGATCTTGGAGGAGGATCTTGACTGCAATGATAGCCAAACGACCACTGACGGTTTTGCTGTTAGCCATATCAAGAAGGGACTTAATGACATTGGCAAAGCGGTCCAGAGTTTGATAAACGATATCATTGATAAGCGAGGTGACTTCCTTGCCCAATAGTAATCCCTTGAAACGAGGATCGCGCGAGACGATTTCCTTGAATGTGTTGGAGATATATTGAGAAAGACGTGGCTTTGCGACCTTGGTCTCTTCAACCGTTTCTTCGGCAGTTTCTTCAACTTCTGGATCAGCAGTTGGTTCTTCCACTTCAGTTTCTTGTTCTTCCTCTTCTTCCTCGTCCTCTTCAACTGGATTCATGGCATCGAAGACAGCCTTGGTGTTCATATAGAGACCAGCCAATTGCTTATCCTTGAGTTGCTCCCATGGAATATGGGCAACCTTGGTTAGCTTCATGCGTTGCGACGCGCAGTTGTCGCATGTGAATACGAGCATTTCGCGCATCATGAGATTGACGACATGCGTAATAGCCTCATACGCATTCTTACTGAACTTGAATTTCATGCTGGATGAGACATCCTTGAGGTTCTTCATAATATTGGTAGATCCAGTAATCTTAGCCTTGAGAGCGGGAGATGCCTCTTCATCAAGATAATCCTTAACACGAACCTTGCATTCTTCGAGCGCAACAACCTCATCAGGGGTAAGTTCAGGAACTGGAACTTCTGCTTCACCTTCTGCAAGCTTAGTAGGAGTCAGCTTCTTGATGATAGAGATCCACGTCTCGACTTGACCATTGATCTTAATATCTGCGATGTACTTCTTGATATGAATGACGCCAACCAATTTACGAGGATCGACCTGCTTATCCTTAATGGCACCGCTCTTAGCCATAACTACTTTCGAGACATCATCAGACGTGATGTTATCATAAGCGGGAACTTGATTCTTGCACTTGCGGACCATTTTTAATGATGTTATCAATGAACGGACTGTGCTCTGGGTTGAGTTATATACATATGAGACCTTCGCTTAAGATAGAACGAGTTTACTTTGCATGAGGATTGTCCATTATGTCAATAATATATAAATTATGGATAAAAAGATATTTACCCATTTTTATGGATTTACGCACGATCGATGTATGGATCCAAATCGAATTGCGTATCTCGTTCATACCAATCGACGTTTTCGTAATGCTCCAATAGTGGTGTATTTATAACAACGGAGCGTTTGTAGTTTTGGTTGGTGCGATTGGCGTCGATCGTCCTCTTGACTCTCTTTCCACGCGCCATGTCTATATTGAACATGGTATCGCAATCATTCCCAGTTGAGTTTTGATTATAAATAAGCTGCTTGATGGTGCTATCGAGAGAACTCATGGCTATATTACGGCATTGTAAAATTGATCGATTCATGAGTAAATATAGTATCCGCCATGGAGGACATGATAGCCAAGTATAACTTATTATTCTCATCAAGCAATAATCTCGAACTAGAGTTATCATACACCATTACCAAGAGCCAGCCCCTATATGATCAGCTATATTTCGAGTTCAGTAGTATGTGCACCAATATCGAGTTAATACAGCATATTGATGTATACTATGTTGATAACACAAGGCGTATCATTGTATTCGAAAAAGGGGTTAATCAGAAATGCGACATCATCATGAAAAAAAGGATACTGACCAAGCCCATTTGGATTGATTCGCATACCATCAAGATGAAACTATGCAGCGAAGATCCCGTCGCACCATCGCATAGTCAGATCAAACTAATCAGAATCAAGCAGCGCGTGCGATTCGTCATGAATGACAAATTTGATGTTGAGCTGGACCTCATCCGCAATGTCGATCCAAACAATGCAACCACCTTAAAGGCAATCAAGGACCGCTTGTTTGGTGTAGCTGGTGTTGATCAATTTGATGAACTCAAGATAGAAACCGAATTCAAGCAAGGAGATATAAATCTAAATGATGTTCAGCGCAGTATTGACATAGTCAAGGCTGCTATTGGTTAATTATCAGATTTGGCTTCATCATCTGGGTTTGGTTCGTTTGGTGTGGCTTCGTTTGGATTGGAGTTTGGTTTGGCTTCATCTGGGTTGGTTTCATCATCCATGATCTCCATTATCTTATCAAGCGTGGTGAATACTCCATCGAGTTGTTGATTTTTCTTTGGCATAGCATTTGCCTGTTTTCTGAAGTGGAATATGATTCTCTTAAACTGACCAAGGGTTTGGGTATCTATATGAAGATCATTGCTGATATCATTGATGAAGTTCTCAAATATGATAGTTGGATTACCAGATGCCACGAAATCCTTGTAATATGAGCTCATGCCATTTTTTAGCATATCAACACTATTCTCAATCATTCGGAATGCCTTGTCGCATCGTGGAATTTGCTTCTTTGCGGCAGTGATAGCCTTCACAATCAGCTCAGATAACTTATCTATATCGACATCAGGGCTGGTAATGATTGTATAGATATCTTGCGTGGTTATGTACAACATATTGCACATGACAAGAATGTATTGCTTGCACCCACTGAGTTCGTCGGGATCTGGGAAATTCTCTTCGAGGATATGCGTGAATAGATGCTTGAAGTTGATCTTGCCGAAGTCGAATATGAAGAATTCTTCACCGACGGACCTTTTGATGAACTTATCTGAAAGCGAGCATCGATTCTTAATGCAATCCTCTCCCTGTCGAAGCACTTTACATACCTTGAGATATTCTTCAATCACGAATGAATCCTTAAGTGCCTGATAAATCGGAATGAGGTTCTCCTCGGTGATATCAACCTCAATATATTCATTTACATGCTTGACGAAATCGACTAGATTGTTGGACTCTCGCTGGAAATATAAATCGTGCTCCTTGGTATATAATCGATCAAGGATAGCCTCTTTGAACTTGAGAACCAGTTTGTTGCATCGCTCGATATCATTCTTAAGTCGTTCATATTTATCCTTAACGATAACCGGATCGAGCTTGCTTGGATCGCCAGTCAGTTGCTGAAACATGTTCAACAACTCCGACTGGTCAATATCTCCAGTATTGCTAATGACCCTGAATTGCTTCTTGCCTCTCCCCATTCTGATTAATTATGCTAATGTATAAACGCCGAGGCTGTTAGTGAATTTGGATACGTTGCACAATAAATCCACTGACTATATCGAGATAGGTCTCTGAAATATAATATCTATACATAACCAGTGTCGGATCAGCATGAACGATCAGGTCCATAAATACAACACTCTGATTCAGCAATTGTTGGACCAACTTGGCTCTGATCTTCCCGCTAATACGGATGTAGACACGATCAAACGTCGATTTAGGGTTGCAATATCAATAGATCGCACATTTATCATTGAGGAGACTTCGTCAGAGTTGTTGAAATACAGAGAGTATATCCATAATGGCAATATCGATACTTTAATCTCAAAAAAATGGGAAGATCGACTTCGTGATGACAAGGAATTGATAAGCAATATCGACAATAATAGCCTTCGTGATATGATCAGTATGCTGCGTAGTGTATGGTCTCAATATAGCGAAGATGATCGTGCGCATATTTGTAAGATGTTGAAACGCTTGCTGAATCACTGCATTAAATACTACCAAGCCAAGAAGGATGGAGTGCCATGAATTGATTATATGAGTATGTTGTATTTCAATTTGATCTACTTCTCCACGCGAAAGCATACCTTTCTGAAGTTGCGCATTGCGTTATCTGTTATTTTTTTATCGGGGTTGTCAAAATCGCTTGGTAAGCATCCCTTCAGTCTGGAATATATGTAAAACAAACTGTAGCTACCACAGTTTCCCGTATTATTATTCTGATGTTGTATATTGCTTACTATATCAAATGTGCATCTGAGTCCAGTCGTCCGCGCAATCTTAGTTGCCGTGATATTCCAGAATTCATTGAACTTGGGATTGCTACATCCGCCTCCAGCTGAATTAAATAACTCAATGCGAATCCATGGTCGATTAGTATGATCTGGATCCTTTTGATCAGTCGATATGAAAATACAAAACCAATGCTGCCCTCCACCTTTTGAGGTGTCTGTATTGAATATGACACCATACGAATCAAGAGGAGCATCATTATGCGTACTCAGTTTCGATGTGAAATCACTATTACTATTACTTGATATCAACCCTCGCTTGATTAATGCATGTTTGAACTCATTACCAAAATCGATTTCAGTAACTGGATATACAGTATAATCAAATGCATCTATATTACTCGGATCGTATGATTTCAGATCGCTCATATGGATGAAACTATGCGCGAATCCATCATGCATCATACGTAGCTGACTCATTACATTATCGATCTCCGTGTTGTTCAACCAGTATTGAGAATCCAGTTGTTCAGCAGGTACTTTTAAGGATTCTCTCTTTATTTGTTGTTTTACATCGCTTGGGGCATTGCTATTATCTATAACGCACTCATTGATTGTAGCTAATGGGCATTCCTCAATGAGTGCTGATATCTTCTTATTTGAGTATTCTTCTATCATTCCAGCATTATCATCATTAATGCAGAGTCCATTTTTTCGTGGAGCTGTATTAAGGGCACACTGCGACATCGAAGATTTGGTATATAATATAGGATTGAAAGACGACAAGTATTCGACTGAAGCACAATATATATGGATAGCCCTATCGAGTATGACAAAGAATTTGCTGTGCTCAGTGCAACTCCGCAGCATATAGAGACCAATCCGGATGCCATAAAAACGGACAATCTGATTCATGAATCAGGTCGATTACAGCTGAATACCTATCAGGCATTTGTGAGAGATTTCATGAATCCACAAAGCGATAATAGATCTCTACTATTGGTGCATATGACTGGCACTGGTAAGACGATAAGTGCATTGGCTACCGCGACAGAATATGTGCGCCAGTATCGACCAAATGCGGATACGAATTCTGTTGCTTCGATTGTGGTTCTTGGGTTTACAAAAGACATATTCAAGAAGGAATTGCTATCGCATCCAGAGTTCTTATTTGTCAATATGGACGAAGCCAAGAAACTAAAAAAGCTTGAGCTTCATATGGGCGATTCAAGCGAGGCAGAAGAAAAGTACATCATGCAAAAACGTCTTCTTATGCGGCGATTGGTAAAACGCGAGGCACGTGGTATTTATCAGTTTTATGGCTATAGAGAATTCGCAATGCGCGTCATCAATGTGAATGATATCAAGACCATGATGGACAAACATAAAAAGGAATATACCAACGATACGATTTCATTCGATGCCGAGCTCGTAAAGAAATGGATTGATGAAGGATCGATTCGTATCAATACTACGTTCATCAAGAATCTATCCAAATCATTGATCATCTGCGACGAAATTCATAATTTATACAAGACCAGCATTCTCAATTCATATGGGTTAGCTATATCGCTCACCATGGACTACTTTTTCAAAGATAGAGAATCCGTTGATTATGGATGCATACGAACCTTAATGTTATCAGCTACACCATTGACATCCAGCGCATTAGAGATCATTCCGATAATCACTCTCTTAACTGGAAATCAACTATTGCATGATGATTTGTTTATTACAACGGGTGGCATTGATCAACTAACTGCAACTGGATTAAGCAAAATCAAACAAGAACTATCTGGGTATGTTAGCTACATCATGGATGATAACCCGCGCGAATATCCATCATCATCATTCGTAGGAGAGGCATCCAAAGGAATCGACTACCTGAAATTCGTTAGATGCCCAGCAAGCAAATTTCAATTAAGGAGCATGATTGGATGGTTATCCAATATAACTACCATTGATGATAAGGGAATGAATATGATAAAAGATATAACACTACCAGCAACGAAGGAAAATCCGAATGGCACTATATTTGGCAAGCACATCCAATCATTGGGCTCACTCGGGCAAAACAAGGCAGTTCATAAATTAAATGATGGCACATTGACATCGCCCATATTTGAATTGAGCAGTTTAGGCGAGTATTCATCTAAATACGCAAAATTGGTGCGCATGTGTATCGAAATGCGTGGTACTGAGCATGGCAAGTTATTCATTTATCATCCATATATCCAAGGATCTGGAACGGATATGATTATCGGAATCATGAATGCGAATGGATTTCTATTTGATGGAGACACGCCAACCAAAAAGAGTATATGCATGCATTGCTCGAATACTTATGGCAAACATAATAAGATGGATCACAACTTCACTCCGGTATGCTTTACGTTTATCACGGGAATGCTTTCCAAGACTACGATATCCAATAGACTAGCCGCATTCAATAATGATATGAATGTGTATGGAGAGAAGCTAAAGATAATCATTGGATCCAAAGCAATGCGGGAATCACATACACTCAAAACGTGTCGGCATATCATAATATGTCATGAACCGAGTTCGGTATCAGAAATGATACAAATCATAGGTAGAGCAGTTCGCAAGAATGTGCATTCCATGTTGCCAGTAGGTATGCAATCTGTAGCTATCCATATATTGCTCACTTATATATCGAATAGCAAACTACAAGCATCGACCATAAATGAAGAAGAATCGTATCGTCTGAAGGTATTGCAATTTGCCCAAATCAATCGAATTGATAGGCTCATGTACGATATATCTATTGACTACCTAATCAATTTCAGATTCAAGCAGCGAGAGACGCCTCCATTATTGGGTGAGCCATACCCGCTTGATACGAAAGCGTTCAATAAATACGAAACCACCTTAACAAAGGCATATGCTGAAACACGAAATGGGGTATCACTTACTGGAATCCACACATCCAGATTTAATGTGTTTTACTTGGATAGCGAAGCCAGATTGGTGGTAATGATAATCAAACGCATATTATTGGATTATCAGCCATTACTATCCATAGCGCAGATACAGTCATATGTTAGAGATCCTCCATTTCATATCGAATACAACACACCATTAATCAGTGATGAGTCTATTGCGATGGCGATTCAGCGCATAACATTTATCCCAAGCCAGTTGCAGATAATGACAAATGTTAGTAATACGGCATTCGTAGATGCCTTGTTCGACCAATCTTCGGTTGTTGTGGATCATTTCGGATATGCGGGCAGAGTGGTGTGTATCGGTGATCCATTATGTTCAGATTCATATTTGACTATACGGAGCATATCATCCATCATGGATAATGATCAATCTATAATCGATTCATATCGTAAAGTATGCGCTCCATTGCGCGAGGACATCATTGATATCAAAAGTATAGTAGAAACGTTGGCGGATACGACTGATATTCATGAAATACTTGATGACATACGAGACAACCAAAAACATATAGACCGCGCCATCGCAAATCTTCCAATGAAAAGCAATGTAATCCTTGCCGAATGGGCGATTAAGAGTGCTGCCGATTTCGCACTGAGTAACGCAAAAATAGGTGATCTAGAGCTGGTAAAGAAGGTATCCGACTTTTATAAGAGCCAACGCGTTTTGTTTCTGATAGAAGAGCTGGAGACAACTCGGATATACAGCAGATACAAGAAATATAATACCAATACAGGCGGTGGATGGTGGAGCAAAAAAACAAAACCATCAACAGCGATGCTGCCTATCGGACACCTCATTGAAAACACTATCCGACTTTATCAGCCATCAGATAAGACATGGCTTAGCTTGACTACTATAGGATTTGGAACTGGTAATAAGCATCCATTCGGGTGGTACATTTATGAAGAGAAGATCAATAATACACTAAACGTAGCAATAAAGATACGATACGAGGATGCACCCAAGACAAAAGGAATAACACTGGGCTTCCTTCAACAACCCGAACTCGAACGAATAGCAAATCAACTCAAACTCAGCGTCCCAAGCGGAGAGAACAAATCTGTAACCATAGATCGAATCGAACAAGCAGCATGGGATATGCAATCAAAGATATTACCAAAGCGCGTTATATATAATTTGCTGGATATGTAAAAAAGCAAGCAATCAAAGCATCATATACAAGCAATCAAAGCATCATATACAAGCAATCAAAGCATCATATACAAGCAATCAAAGCATCATTAGAATTCGTAATTCTCATTCATGGATGCACCAAATGCGAGGTATCGATATTCATATCCTTAGCCATGGCATCCAATATTGGAATAGACTCCTTGGTGAGAACACCTTCCTCCACCATTTGATCCACCATGGAATCAACATCATCAGTTTCAATGAATTCACGAATGCGATGAATAGCGTAATCACGATCATTCAATCTCGTATTGCTGACATCAGTACGGACGTGGCGCTTTTTATCGAACACACGAAACGCGTATGAAGCTATATTGCGATCAACTCTGCGAACGAAGCAATTCAGGAACGTCTGCGCAACATCGAGCGTGTTCATGTAAAACTCGCGATCGACAACCTTAACATGGCTGATAAGTGCCATACCAGTTTTACTATCAGTGTGCATATTATCCATAGCTTCTTGATATGCCTGAATGCGATTGGCACGAATAACACTGACGACATTGTTATATTCACTATGAACATTGGCACCATCGAGTGTAACATTCAATGACTTGGTGCGAGTCTGAAAGTCCAAACCCAATCTGCGTAGGATGGATAGTTCTTTGCCAATGTCTTCATTCATCAAACTGATAGGCTTTGGTTTGAGCATCATCGGCATATGGTATTTGATGTTGCGATTATCATAGATATCCTTCAATCGCTTGGGGACATTCGCGATATTGGTACAACAGAACAGTACCTTGAGCGTTTCGCCATCAGTGAGACCAACAACGAAAGCAAGCTTGACATGATCGAGTGCTTTATTGGCGTACGTCTGGGTGAGACTATTGAGGCGCGTGCGCAACACACTGGATCCAACCCATGCTGGAAGAATCAACTTTGCGAATTCAATTATGAAACCAATAACTACATCCAACTTGGCATTCATGTCGGACAATTTGGATGATGCCTCCACTCCAAATTTGAGTACTTCGTCGATCTTGCGAACAGCGAAGTTGATATTTAGTGTATTGCAAGAATGACTTCTGGATGAACTGGAAATACTCGGCATAGATGATTGGATCAACAGTCTGTCCCTTGGTGCGCTTGGAGCGCATAAGGGCAAGGAAGAATGACTCAGGAGTTAGCATATAGATATCAGATGGTCTTCCTCCATGTTTTGAGTTTCCCACCATATGATGGGAAACATAGTTTCTCCCTTCTACAAATTCAAGACGGTCTAAACGTCGTTTAGTAGCATCATTACGATCACTCGCGACAACTCCATACTTAGCAAGCAGCTTATGAGGAACAATGAATTGCCCCTCCTTCTCATAGTCAGCAAGTTCGAGAAACTCCTCCATGAATGAGATATTCATATGTGGATAAAACTGTCCATGTAGCTTGAGTGTGAAATCCTTAAGACTCATCTCAATATCATCAACAATAATGGCATTGATGAAAGCTGTCATATCAGATAACATCTGAGCAGTAATCATCTTGAATTAGAATCCTTGTAAATGGGTATTATGGGTGAATTTTGGGTTCTCCTATATTATCTACGAATCGCTTCAATTTTGATGGATAGTCAAAAAAGACACTTTAGCGTGATTCTCGACAGTATCAGGGCGACGCTTGATGGTACGTGGAATGGTTTGATTATCAGCAAACAATCGATCAAGGTTATTTGGAAATGCTAAACTCGGAACCATTGATGGTTCTGAGTTTTTAGAATCACTCTTTTTACTCTTCTGGGATGGGCGAGCACTCAAGACTCCAAATCTCACCAATTCAGTATCAGCACAAACAATCTTAGAGTCAAGATCCGGATGCCCCATCCAGTAATTAAACCTCATGAATAGCTGCTCATCCTCAGATGATACTGATTCAATCAACATATTCACGATATCATTGAACTCCTCCATTGATAATCCACGTGGCTTGTTGGCAAGCTTCTTGGCAAATTCATCACGAATGGCATTTATCATGTTTCTGTAGTCTAAGTAAGATTCACACCGACACGATTCCCAAACCGAGAAGCCATTGCGCTTAATTGGGCTGGATTGAATCGATTCATTGCCTGTTGCCCCAATCGACTTAATGATGCGCTTGCCTGTTGCCCGATTTGATTTCCAAATTGATTTATGGATGCCCTTGCCTGCTGACCAATTCGTGAGAGTGCTTGCTGCTGTTGATACTGTGGAGGTTGTCGAGGATATTGCGGTGGTTGCATTGGATTCATTGATTGGGGATATTGCGGAGGTTGCATTGGATTCATTGATTGAGGATATGGTGGTTGCATTGGATTCATTGATTGAGGATATTGCGGCGCCGAACTACTTCCACCACCTCCCAACAACGTTTTAAACAACCCATAAAGAATTGCGAATATAACAATAATGATAACAATGTACATCATCTCGGCACCAAGCACCATTGATTGAACCGCACTGATTGCACTTTTGGCGACATCAGTAAGATTATCAGCAGCTCCAGATTGCGTAGTCTTATCTGAAAACAGGGCATCCAAATCTGACTGAGTGCTCGCATCATTTGATACCATGCTCTGCACCAAACTGGTCGCCAAACAATTGGCAACACTCTTCTGTGAGATGTTCTTCATAGTCATATTTTGCCCCGTTATGTTCTGATCGAAGTTGAACGATCGAAGTGTCGAATTGATGATATTGGTATCAAACTTGGTATCCACAGTGGTCTTAATACGAGTTAGTGCATCTTTCTGTGATTGACTATAGCCGATTGTCCCAGATTGGGCATTTTCCATCGTAGAGTTTATTTTGTCTTGTATCCCCGCTTGGATTTTCCCTGCGATGCTGTTATCACTAATATCTTGTGATGTTATGCTGATGGTTATCTCCTCATTTACATTCTCCGCTAAGCAGCATTGACATGCTGGTGGGTTATAACTTGCTTGAAGTGCCGCCATATCAGTAGCAGTTATGCTCTTAGCAGCTACCATATCTCCCAATAATTTGGCATATGTCTCTCCAGCATGAGCACAGTTATTGCTACATACTGTAATTGCGGCATCTGTACATGATAGATCTATACTTTGCTTTCCTCCAACTACAGTGGTATATGAATTAATAACATTGGTCGTCACCTCATTTGTGATGGATGTGGCGATGTCTGTGGATGTTTGAGTTTTACTGACCTGACCACCCATGACTGATATATATTAAGTAAGCTATAATACAATGCCAATCGATGAGCGAACATTCATCGTATCTAACCTTCATCGAGATGAAGCCAGCGATGCCAATAATGAGGTTACGATCACGCTTCCCGATTCCATATTTAGTGGAAAGGTCAAGGCTATCAATATGAAACAGATGTATATCGACTACTCAACAGAAATCATTGGTACATCCAATTATACCTTATCAATATGCTATCCAGAATCAGCATCAGCGCGCACAATAAATATCGATATAGTCAATAATCTGATACGAACCGATGAAGAATTGGCCGCCATCATTGCATCCAGTATCAATGCAGAGATTGGTAGTTTGATATTTCAGGCATATTTCAATAGAATAACAACATACACCACCGATATCTATAGAGATAACAGTGATTTGCTATGCTCGTATACGATATTCACGAACAACAATACCAATTTCATTCTTGACTTCTCAGCCAAAACATCAATAGGACCACTAATCGGATTCGGCAATGGCGTATATACTAACCAATACTCATACAAGGGAGGAAACATTCCGCCTATCGCATCATATGAGGCAATCCGTATTTCCAACAATGCGTACAACACGATATTTAAGCAATTCAACACATCCGCGGATGTCGCATGTAAGATGGATTTGTATGATAGCTCTAATACTCTCATTGCTAATTATCTGGATACCCGTGATACCACAATCAGCCTACCGATCGTCAATGGATACATATACGATATCAATCAGTTGATAACATACTTAACTACAGAGGTAAATCGATATTCAAGCAGTTTCACCGATAATCCACAATTTAGTATCACCTTCGATCTGAATACCTATAGATTCACTATCACCAATGACAAAAATGCTTTGTTTGGTATCGGGTTTAGATTCAATCGAGCCAATGGAGATAATAACTATGGATCGCTACACCGACAATTGGGATTCGATAAAAGAGTGTATCTTGGCTATTCATCTATATCCAGCATCAATGCGGCGAAGATATTCAACAAGGCATATGTCAGTGAATATCTATTCGTATGTAGCGATCTCATTAAGTACAACTATGATGCCAGTTTGATAGTAGCCGAATCAGCTGGGTTATCATCACTTTATGAAAGTTTATTCACAATTCCGACCGTGCAGATAACCAACAATTCGTACGTGCCAGTGTTCGAGATGGAACATAGAATTAGCATTCTGGCATCCAAGTTGGCAAAACTATACGATGAGGATAGTACGGAAGACAAGACGATTACCTTTTACTTAAAGTTGTCATCAGGACGACACATCAAGCTCAATACACAATGGAGTATCAAATTCGAGATCGAGTACGTCAACTAATAATGACTCAAATCGGAATGCTTTGCATACTAATATATAACTAATGGATCATTCGGCATACACCGCGATTATTAAATCGGTATGTGCTCGATTGGGAGGAATCAATCCGAACGAAACCATTGTCCGCAATGTTATCGCTCATTGCAAACGATTAGATATCGAGCAACTCAGGGATATCCATGGGGAAGATAACGATTTGATGATCGCAATCGCGGAGTCATATATCGATACACTAAAAAAGGATGAACCGTTCAACTATAACGATCATCTACAACGCTCTAAAGACAAAAATATTAAAGTAACCACAACATGGTTAGAAGAACAAATGCCGACGATAACCAGCAAATCGATGAGTATATTGGTAGATTCACGATTGCGGCGAGTCGATTCCTCTAATACCACTTCTATCACAAGCTTTGCATTCACGATAGTTCCCCAAAATAGACATACGCAAATCGGCGATGGTGATCTTCAGGTGCGCATTATGCCATCACAAATAACGTATTTCCGGATCAATAGAATAGTAATTCCGTATAGTCTGGCTCTGCGCTCTTGCAATTACTCAAACGAACTGACAATGATATTCACTGCATTGCGTAGCAATGGTATTATAAGTAATGATGATACGTATCACTTTGTATTTACATACACTCCAATAAATGACTTCTTGGTGCAACTGACCCCTATTGATAAATATTGTAAGTTCAGTCCTCCATTACGCACTATTGATGATCTCAGCATACGATTCAATGATCCTATTGTTCCGATTGCATTCGCGATGGATCGCATGTATGCCAGTTCTATCAGTTATCTGAATGCGGATGGTCGTATTACATTTTCCACGGCGCATGGGTTATCTATTGGAGATGTTGTCATCATTAGCGGATTGACAACATTAAATGATGCTGCCAATGCTGCCATATTGAGTACAATTATGAATCCACGAGGAATCGTTATTGGTATTGTTAACACTACTGTAATTTCGATAGGTGTTGATTTGACTGCGATTGTATCTCCCGATATCAATTCCAAACCATTGGTGCTATTCCAAAGTAAAACATTCCGCTTCCCTATGGAAATCGGGTATCAGGATGTTGTTGATGCTGATTAGAGCTATTCGATCTAAGTTGAATGTAGTGCTACATATATAGCGTGTCTATAACTGATTTGGAAGATCTATCTTGCATATTAATATAGACATAACGATCTAACTCAATATATAGCATGGCATACGAATGCTCTAAACCAATAAACGACCCAATGCGACGGGCATTCGGGTTTCGGTCAGATAACTTTGTAGTAAGCTATGGCATCGCCTGTGTTCGGAAAAGTCCCGACACTGGATGCTATGAGATACTCATGATAAAGAAGCGGAATACCTATGCGTTTGTTGAATTCGTCAGGGGCTTGTATGACCCATATAAAAACTACGATCTTGAATACATGTTTGCGTCCATGAGCATCACCGAGAAATCTATGATCCAGACAAGAGACTTTGCAACATTGTGGAATTACTGTAATGGTATGCCCACGAAGAGCTCAGAGCGATCGGTATTCATACGATCATTGAATAAATATAACACGCTCACGAACCGTGAAGGAGATGTTTTGAAAACATTGATTGCCAATACAAAGAATGCAACCTTACTTTGGGAAATCCCGAAAGGACGTCCAAACAAAAAGGAAACACCATTGGCATCGGCAGTGAGAGAATTCGAGGAAGAGACTGGATTAGTCAAGGATGCGTATAAGATTTTGTTCGACGAGGGGACTATAGAATATACATTCATTGACTGTGGTATCAAATACAAGTATATCTACTATCTGGCTATTCTCAAGAGCAATACCACGCCGAAGTATGACTACAATAATCAACATATGCTATGGGAACTCAGCGAACTCAAATTCATGACATCACTCGCTATTCAGGAAATGAACAATCAGCGACTAGCAAAGATAGCCAGAATCATGATCAAGAAGACAAAAAAGTATATATAGCTAACTCATAAATATGATGAGTACTCTTTTTTATGTATGATAGGATGGATGATCATCTCAATTTTATGAGTTATCGTATCCATCCTGAGCATTGGGTTTATCAATATAAGTTATATACATACAACGCCATGACGACCGTTTCACTTCCCACGTCAGCTATTACGCGCACCACTGAATTGATGGTTCTCTTCAGCAAGAAGGCTGCATTCAACATCGAGGAATATGCCGATGCTGGTGCCGTTTTCAAGCGCCTTCGCGAGGTTGCCGAGAGCAAAGAGGATTCCGTTGATGTCGAGGTATTCGATATCAAGTATGTCGTAAGTGCAATCACGGTCTGCTCCCAGCGCACGCCTGTTGAGGCTCAGAACTATAAGCCTATTGCCGATCTATTGGATATCCTCGTTGCCACAATTAAGGCATCCGAGAGCGAAGTTGTCGAAGTTAAGGAAGAGGAGACCCAGACGGAACTGTAAATATACCCAATGAGTACTAACCAATAAGTATTAACTCAATACTCTTTTTTTGTCTCATGTGATATAGTATGAAGAAGGCATTGCTGATAGGCATCAATTATATTGGTACCAGTGATGAACTTCAGGGCTGTATCGATGATGTCAATAATGTCATGGTCGCTTTAATCAATTTGTATAAATTTGATGCAGGCAATATTACGCTACTTTCGGATGCGCCAAATCAGCCGCCAGATAAACTACCAACTAAAGCCAATATCCTAAGCAATATGGCAGTATTAGTAAAAAACCCACAGGCAGGCGATTCTCTTGTTTTGTATTATTCTGGACATGGAACACAATTAGACAAGCCCAATGCTGCTAATCCTAATAATCTTGAACTTAGTGATGATGCCATTGTTCCTATGGATTTCATGACAAATGGTGTTATTATCGATGATGCTATATTTCTCGATTTGGCGAAGAGCATACCAAAAGATGTAAATCTGAACGCGTTCTTCGATAGTTGTAATAGTGGATCAATTGCTGATCTGGAATGGAACTTTCAATATACAGGCGCCAACAAAACAACGACTGACATCACCAAATGGGACAACAGCTTCAAACTATGGCAGGAAAACAATAATACCACTGCTGGCAATGTATCAGTATTCTCTGGGTGCTATGATGATGGAACTTCGGCGGATACATATATTAACTCAACACACCAAGGAGCATTTTCGTATTGTTTGCTGAATATACTTTCGCGACAAGACCCAACCCTGAAGTATCGCGATTTACTCAAAGAGGTGAATGCCTATTTATATATTAATGGATTTACACAGCGATCGCAGTTCTCTTGCTCTAACATAAAACACTTCGATGATCTATTTACACTGTAGAGTATAAATACACACCTGATGCCAATATTCGTACTGTCTTGTCTGTCCCGTATGTATCATCAGTAGTTTGAAGATCCTCAATAGATTCTACAACAAGAGGTGGTGATTCTACATCATTGAGTGTGCTTGTATCGTATGGTAGCATTAGTTGCGCTGTCAATACATACATGTCTAAATTAGAAAAACGCAAATGATCATCCACAATAAATGGAGAAGTGCCCAATGAATGCGCCAATAATTGGATTTCACATAGCCAATCATAATCATTGTTGTTGGATGTTATCTGCGCAAAGTTGCTATCTATATCGAATTTAGATGCCAGCCATGGTAATTTATGTATTATACTCTCATGATGTGGGATGTCGAATGCCTTAAGCGCTTTGTAGGTATTACTTCTGATGATTGGCATTTTTTGTTGCTGGTTGCAACTCTTCCCAATGCGGAAATCATTTAGATATGTACAATCAACATGTGTTCCATCATTGAGATGAACCCTTTGTAGTGATTGGTCTATATTTAGTAATTTGATAATGGTTTGTATCCATTCATTGCCATTCCATAATATTACCGATCTACCAACCAATGCATCGATTCTTATATATCCACTGATGGTCATTATTGGAGTATAACCAGCGATACCCATTGTATAATAGGAGATTGTATATATTGTAGTTATGCGTTATCTTAGCTATCGATAAAAAATAGAATAATCTCAACAGTCTCAATAACCATCAGAATCCTCATACCCAGAATCCATATCGGCATCATCATTAGTGATTGATGCATCACCAACTACGATGAACTGATCGGATTTAGAATCGGTATCTTTATCTTCATCATTATTGGTTTTGTTATTAACTTCCCGCGCCAATCGTTCCATCTGAAATTGGATATTGGAAACCGCCAGTGTTAATGTAGTTATTGATGATTGTATCATCGCAAGCTTCGATTTGATATCTGTGAGAGTAGCATTCATTGTTAAGTCGTTGCTTGCTATATTATTATACAGATTGTGTTTAATTAGATAGGCTGAATATCTTTGATTGATCAGCTGTGCTTGCATTCTATTAGATATCGGAGATTCTATCTACTATAAAGAAATCTATGTCGCATATCGAATCGACATCGACCCATCCATCAGTACCAAGAAATTGATACAATTCGCACAAACGCTGAGTGATACTGGATGATCGATATCGATATATGAACTTTGGTATTCGATATGTTGCTCTCTGGACTGACTGAAATTGAGATAACCACTCGGTTGCGCCTCACCGGGGAAAATACTGAATGTCATGAGATACGCACCATCTTCATCAGGAGTGGTAATACGATCCTCTCCAAATCGTAATGGTATATAACTACTATAGAACACACCGGGGTAAATGTCATAGATTACATTTCCATCAGACACGAATGATATCGTATCAACAGCGGGTGTTATATCATAATAGTAGGCAGGTGTATACGCCAAAGAAGTAATACCAGCAGTTTTGATAATTGACGCACAACGAAGCTCCTTATATGTGCTGACATCGTTATTGCGCCATATATCAGCCGCATTGGAATCTTGTTCATTACTCAATGGACGGAATCGCACATACAGATTCTCAACTGCGAATTTGATATCTGATATATTGACACTGTCGAATTGCTTATTAACAATGCGCTCTACGCGTTTGTGGATTCTGATGATACTGAATTGCGCTTGATGTTTGAATAATTCAGATACCTCGGGTATCGTATATACGTGATTTGTAATCAGATCGCATGCATCGATAGTTGGATATTTAAATAGACCGCCATCACCAGCATAATCAATGATCTGTATGCAATTGTCGGCAGTCTCGAAATCTATCTCTATCCAGAATTTGCTATAAGTGATATTCCAGTTAGACAGAGCGAATGCTGGGTTCATATTGTACCAAAACAAAAGCGGTATATACAAATCTTGAGCATCGTGCGTGTGTTTTGGTGTCTGAAGTCCATTATAAATTAGTTTACGCTCACGTACTTCTTGATTGGTCGGATCTTGAATAAATGTTCCCATATGTGGAGTCTCTTGTCCGACACATCGCATCCATCCATACTTTTGGTTTTTGCTTACATGGAAATGGTAGTACATCTCCATTTCCTCTGTTCCATATCGATCGAGAACTATGCCATTACACACAAGGCGCACCTCTTTGATCATACGGTGTCCAATGAAATCGTACCACCGAATTTTGTTTTCCTTGTGCGTAGCTGTTAGAGGTGATAACTGTATGTGAAGTGCCTGATCTATAACGAAATCTCCATTAATAGGAACCATGATTCGCGTCGATGATCCAAATAATGGCAATGGTGTTGTATTAGTGATTGAATAGCCATATGCGACTGATACTAATGGACGAAATGTCGTATTAATGAAGAACGCATGCGTCTCTCGCACGTCATCATAACTGGCATTTATGTTTTGTGCCTTTATGTATGTTAGCTGGTTTTCTAAGCGTGCCTTGATATTCGAATACTTGTCTATCCCAGCACTATTGGTACCAGTAGCAACCAATTGCCCGAGATAGGTATCTACCTTATTGATATTATCCTGAAACTCGGCAATTGCCGCATCACGTGCCTTCGTTTTCTTGAGCTTGACCTGAGTTAAATGATGAAGCAGTTTATCCTTGGATAGCAAATAATTATCCAGATCGGATGTGTTGCTAAGAAGAATGGCATACCCATTTTGCAGAATGGACGACATCGATTACTATATTAATCCAGTCATCATTAGGGATAAAAAAGCAAATACCCCTATGTATTGGAAATCTCAATAATATAGTCATTATCGGATGATGACGAGCATGTACTACCCAATGTAAGATTATTATTCGAACTGGGACATCCAAATATATTAATGCACAACATCACAATCCCTATTATCATTATCAGGAATAGCAATAACGATCCACTTAAGACGATATATTGAGTGATAGTGAGTGCTTTCTCCATGGTGTCTTCTCGAAATCGTGTGTCTATATATAACCTAGATTGTCATCAATTTTGCATCTAGTCGAAATAGAGATATCTATCGGTTGGCTTATATACGAATTCGCGAGCCACTGCACATATCTGTGCCCAAATATTGTCATTCTGGATAATAGTCTGCGTGCCTTGCAAATGAATGAACGACAACAGACTCTTGCGCTTGTTGTAATCAGATACATGAAGCTCAATCAGCTTCCATACCAGAAATGGGTAAAATGGGATATTAGACTTATTTGATGGTTTCACTATGTTGTACGCCTTGATCGCCTTGGAGAATGAGCTTATGATATTTTGAGTTTCTACATATGTTAGTTGTGGTGGCACAATACCGGTCATCAATCTTCTTATGAGCGCTACATGTTCGTTTAGCTCCGTAAGCCCTACATCTTTGAGATATCGTCTGAACTGATCAATAGTGATTCTCTTTTTATTAGTAATCCCATCGCGTTTGATGCATTCCTCTATCTTCATCAGTTGCTGATCGGTTATGGTGTTTGTCTCTCTTGCCTGTATTCTTTCTATCCATGACTTTACATGTTTGGATGGCTCATATCCAGCATGTTTGTAGCGAATACTCTCTTGGGAGTAAAACTGGCAATCACTGAAGACAGTTCCCTTCAATTCATATAAGAATCCGCAATTGCTACATACGATTTCACTTGAATCTGCCATCACTTGCATGATGTTGCCACATTCGCAATAATCGAGGATTTCCTCTGATGGCTTGAAATCGAGTTTGATATTGTTGAATTGCTGGATCAATCCACGGATATGGTTCAGTTTATCAACTTCGTCATCGTTTAGTTTATTTGACAAGTTGCGGAGACAGTCGATCAGCTGTTCGAATTCGAATATATACAAATTAGATAGATCATACACATTTTCGGATGCGATGTAGTTCGACAATTGTTGATATATCGACCAAGTTTGTTCTCGCGCATGCTGCATATGCGTGGTATCTGTATGCAGTTTGAAATGATGCAATTCGTAGCAGTGCTCGTTGAATATATCCACCAACTCCTCAAGATTGAACTTGCTAAGTTTATCATTGGTGGCAAGTATTGGATTATAATGTCCTTTATTGCCTGAGTATACATGCATAAACTTCTGATTGAACTGGTCAGAGTGTTTATCGATGATAGAGTAGTAATCGGAAATCATATCGATGATGCCGATATTAAATCGCTCCGTTGTTTGTTTATATTCGTTGAATATTGGATCCAATCGTGTTGTAATCACACGTGAAATGGCAGGGCACAACAATGGCGACGTATCGTGAGTCTCCATCGATGTTAATATCGATCTTATCGCTATATGGCACTCATCAATGATGTGGCTACGATCCTGAAGATTATGCAGTATATGCTCAAACGATGTGTTGCCGATACTCATAATTCTTCACGTCTATATTCGATAGTTCGTCAATCAATATACAATAATGAGTAAGCAATTATTCGACTCCCTCATTGATGAGCTTAAGGCTGGAAATGCAGAAACCGTGGATAGTAAACTAGCTGAGCTAACGGATGAGCAGATCGATGCTCTATTCAGTGAAGCACGCGCATTTAAGTCTATTGGTCCAGCTTCTACTAAGAGGGTTGTAGTTGCCGCAGTCAGCAACTTACGCGAGAAGTATCTTAAGAAGCTTCTCACCACCGCATTGGTCAGTTTCCTATTTCAAATGAAGGATGAATATACAGTGGATGATAAGGATCTCACCAATCCGCCCAATAAAGATGATTTCATGTATGAAGTGGCTAAACAAGAATTCCCACCAGATTTCAATAAGGATAGCTTCTATTATAAGCATTTGAATCAGTTCTTCCATGACAAATTCCCCGACAATGAAACCACCAAATTTGCAGATATGGAAGCCGCACTCACCGAGGATGAGCTACTCCAAGTTGGATCCAATGCTAATGCCGAATTCGATCAATTATCCACCAAGGAGAAGAAACTCGATACCGCTAAATATAATGATGCAGTCCAAGCAGCCATTAAAACACAATCGGATACTGAACGTCTCATTCTCGATAAGTTCCTTGGATGGCTATTCAAGTTCGATGAAAATGATCATTTAGAGAAAGGAGAGCATCCAATCGTGGATGATCCAGAGCGCCAAGATATTGAAGAACTCAAGGGCTCAGATCCTGTGTATGACAACATTCCCCCCAATGATACTCATTGTCGATTCAACTCGTATTACGAAATCAACTATGATAAACTGCGGGATGCCACTCATAATATTTACGGACTGAATCCAGATCTGGAGCACGCAATGATCGTATATGACGTATTGGATTCACAAGAAGAAGCTGCCGCATTCGTGAGTAAATATGGATCATCTGCAAAGAATGATATCGTCTCGTTCAATCTCAATACATGGACATTCATGGGACCATTCAAGGAGAATCGTCAGCGTATTGACTATTATAATAAGCATAACAGCATTATCAAGGCTTTACTGGATCAGCAAGAATCGGATAATATGCTCGCCGAGGATCTTATGAAGAAACGCGTGAAGAGCGCCAAGGTCAAAGCTGAGAAGATCTTCGATAAGGATTCACCCGGCTTCGATCAATATCGTCAATTGAGCTCGGCTGAATTGGAAGACAAGTTTGGTGCCAAGGTAGAGAACATTTCAGACGACAAGATCAAGGTAGTTCGTGATACATTCGTAGATAGTGAAACTGGTGAAGCAATCAAGATGGATGCGGATGGAGTGCCGAGTAATGCACTGGAAGTACCGATCACTACGATCAATGCCCGCACCGGAGAAGTTGCTCAATCACGCATCTTCACGCGCGCTGAACAATAAAAAAATGAAGATATGGATATATGTGTATATGGTGATATTGATCTCTTTTTTATCATCATGACATAAAAAGCAATTAGCAAAGCAATCATCAAAGCAATTAGCAAAGCAATCCACAAGCAACAAGCTATTCCTCATCAGCAAGAGGACTCTTCTGCGTAGCGGCGTGCATATCGGTCACGATCTTCAACACATCATCCATTGAGATATGGGGATTCGTGCGATACATGAACCAACTAACCTTGTAATCGATTGGAATGTCCTTAGGTTTTAAGTTCTTGACCATGCGCTTCTCGCCCATATACGAACGCTTGGTGTTGGGATGATTGCGATTGTATCCACGAATCTCGACACGTAGAGCATAATTGAACTTGGCAACCTCCTTTGCCGTGTTTCGGTTAATCTCGTCGAGTCGCTTCTTGAGGAACTTCTTGAACTCCGTCATGCAATTCTGACGAAGATCGAAACCATTGGCTGTGTAGAATTCCGGAATAACGATCTTGTGTCCATCAGATATGAGCTTGGTTAGCTTTCGATCGACGTATGCCTTAGTGCCCGTGGTTAAGGCTACCTTGCGCCATCCATCTGGACGATTGATCACCGTCGCCACGAACTGGTGGTGCTTGTTCTCCGATTTGGGGTTGCGTGTACTGACCTTGCTCTTCTTGATGAGATGATCCTTAGCGATCTTCACTTCCTCTTTGGTTTCTGTGAGATCATCTTGAACATTATCCAGCGTTGCCTTGGTTTCTCCCAATTCATCCTGAACTTCATCAAGAGTATCAAGTGTTGCCTTGGAACGATTGAGCAACTCCTCCATCTTTAAGTCTTGGATATCCATCTTCTTCATGAGAGCATCGATCTTATCATCCTTCATCGAAAGCAACTTATTCGAATATCCTGATTGATACTCTCCATAAAGCTTGACCATGTCCTCCAACAATAGATAGTAATCGACATAGATTACCGGATCGATCGGCTGATTTGCACGACGCTGAGCGCGCATGAGACACTTCTTGAACGCCTTAGGAGTCAACGTGTAACGCTTAGAATACTTGGTCCCACTTTGGAGCCGCTCATGGACGTCCGTGAGCAGGTAATCTTGCTGTTCTACAAGTCCAAGATTATTCAACTTATCCTTGACATTCGACGATTGGGTTGATGTCATGATTCCATACTCGCCCAACTTGGTATGCGGCACAACGAATTCACCATCGCGATCCACGATCTCCAAGAAATATTCCATGAAGGATACATCCATCTCGGGGTAGAATTGATCATGAGCATTCTTAAAGAACTCCATCAAATCAATTTTAGTGAGACTATCCGCGAGCTGAAGAGCATATTGCTTGGCATCTTGGTAATTTCCGACCATGGTGGTAAATGAGGGGTTTAGAAGGTGTTTTGAGAGTCAAATCAGGGTTATCTATATTAGATATGAAATCGTGCTATTTTATGGATAATCCAGATAGCCATAAAAAGATACGTTTAGGTATCCCAGCAGCGAGTTCATAGCGAACACAATTGAGTCCAGTGAGTTGCTGACAAGCAACAATGAGCTCGGTGGTATCTTGATTGACGAACCATTTTCGAGCATATTTCTCTTCTGAGCAACCCGGAAGAATTCTTCCGTCCTCATTGTTTCGCTTTTCCGAGGCTGCGCGAATTCGCGTAGCCTCATCATTTCGCTTGAGCTCACTCACTAACTTAGCCATCTTCGTGATATTGAAGAATTCAGTATCCACATGCTGAATGATCTCAAGACGATCATCCACGCCATTCTTGAGAATGGTAAAATCCTCAACGGTAGTCTTGGCAAATTCCATGGCAACAAACGTGGCTTGGTGATGGGATTTGGGGTTCTCAATGGGTCTCTTTATATTATATACGAAGGATTGCTATTTTATGGCTATTCATAAAAAATGGATATATGTGTATATGTGCATTCACTCAACATGATCTCTTATGCCAAGCAAGTGCCTGACAAAGAGTATCAGCGATATCATCCTGATTTGCCTTTTTTATGTCGGCGATTAGATCCATCTTGTCAATGACCGTAAGTAAGTAAATCATGTTCCATCGCGTGTGTTCCTTATTTGCCTTGTAGTTGGTGGTAGCTCGCCCAAGGAAATCACTCAGTGTCAATTGCGGATGTAGCGCGATGGTGTTCTTCATACTTGGTTTTACGATTTCGATTGGATACATTCCCGCATAGTGATACAGTATCATGTTAAATATGGCGTTGCTCATATGATTAGCATTCATCTGATATTCTATCAATACAATGATATTAGTATCATTGAGTTCTAATGAGGAATCAAATGTTGTTAAGACGCGTTTCAGTTCAGTTGCTTTGTCAGCCATTGACATATCACGAGCATTCGCGCCATTAGTAAGATCGAATACCTTCATTGACAATGGCTGGACAATAGAGTTGTAATATTGGTTCAACTCAATTGAGGATGTTGGTAAGTTGGAAAGTATGTTTTTGAATGATCGCATCCGGTACACACCAATGGCTAATGACCGCGTGGCGACATCGATGCTGATATACGTAGTAGTAGAGTTCATGCTATATTAAGTAGGTAGTGCTCAATTTGAAAAAATGAAAACCCCTCAGGCGATCTTGACTCATCCAAACTCAACTCTACTTTAGCTGGGTGCTAATCCAATCAACAAATGACGGATCGCGTGGGAGTGCTTCAAAATCAATAGACGATGGACCACTTGTGAGTGTGCTCCAATCAATATAGAGCTTCTTCGTATTCAATGATTTGGGATTGGCTGAATTCATGGTTTTTGTTGCTTTTTGACACGTCTTCTATATTATAAGAGGATATCGTGTTATTTTATGAAATCATCATTTTGGGCAAAATTGCTATTTTACGTCATCATTAGTTATAGATTCAATCAATGCTACTCAATTGAAAAAATGAAACCCCCTCATTCGAGTAATGCAGCAATCTTCGCTTCCAATTTCTCTTTAGCTTCGACGCACTCATCCAGCTGATTTAGCAATGTCAATTTCTCGTCGAGCGATTCACATTGCTGTTTGATATCAATGGTGAGCAAATGAATCTTCTCATGGAAACGTTCAGTTGGATCATCAATTATTGAATTGCACGAATGGGTGCCACTACGTGGTTTTATATTTTCTATCGATGGTGCCAGTGGATTATTATTCGATGAGTAGATGTCCCATTTAATATTTTCCATCGATGGCGCAAGTGGCTTATTACTCATCCGTCTGACAAATTGGAGCATCTTGAACGATTTCATGGTGGAGCGCATCATGGCTGATTTGGTACGTTTCCTATATAATAGTAGGTTTAGTGCTATTTTAAGGCTTTATCATAAAAATAGCACTAATCCACCTCAGGCATCCAAATTCATCAAATACTCAACGACCTCATGGATCTTTGGATTTCGCAGAAGTTGAGTCCAATTGATCTTATCTGGATTTGCCTTCAGTAAATCAATGGCAGCTGGATTTGTCGAAAGTCTATTCCAGTTGATCTTGTCTTGATTTGCAGTTAGTAAATCAATAGCAGCCGTATTCATTGAAAGTCTATTCCAGTTGATATTATCTTGGTTATCTGAAAGTAAATCAATAGCTGCTGCATTCATCGAAAGCCTATTCCAGTTAATCTTCTTTTTGTTATTCGAAAGTATGTCTATAGCTGCTGGATTCATCGATATACACATCCATTTAATTCTAGCGGGATCAGTTTTTAGCAACTCATCCAGATATGCCTTAATTAGATCAATAGCCGCCGGATTCTCCAACAGATAATCCCAATTTGCACGTAGCGCAATTGGACACGATTTGTCCAAATTGAAGCCAACATAGCTAGCCAAATCGCCAATATGTGGTTTGCTCTTGTCTTGATTATTGAGTTCTTGTATATTATGT
>Ga0224522_1000187_pt1 | contig 28814 bp, 24 predicted proteins | sample CFST25metaG_FD_182733 | JGI IMG/M metagenome (GOLD analysis project Ga0224522, IMG submission 182733) | Peat soil microbial communities from Stordalen Mire, Sweden - C.F.S.T25 | ecosystem: Environmental > Terrestrial > Soil > Wetlands > Peat | place: Sweden: Norrbotten County, Stordalen Mire...
ATGGGCATAACAATGAATTTATCCTGCTTTAACTTACTTAGAAGTTCTTTGTACTGGGTCCAGGTGAAAATTGCCCGAAAGTCGAACTTGTTTCTGATTGTTTTTTCAGTTTTTGCATATAGAGAATCAATTGAAGGGATAATTGGGGATTTAACTACGGGATCAATATCCTTCTTACAGCCATTAATTAGCAAAAGAATAGCTTCAATAATTATTAGGTAATGTCTTCTTTTCATTCCTGTTGATCGTCAGCCAGATTTGGAAGTAAATTAACACAAATTTAGAGATCTTATATAACTCTTTTAATAATTAAATATTAAATAATTACTTGGTCCATAGGTGTTCGGGTATGCTCTCTTTATGTTGCATGTTGAAAATCTCATTTCTTAGTTATACAACATAAATCGCTACCCTCACTACAGCCCAATTACCCCCATTACTTCTTGGATAGGTCCTGGCCATATTTAACATTAATAGCTTATTAAAAATGCCGGAGGGTTAGGAATACATAATTAGCATGAATTAATTCTCCGAGTTGCGAAAAGGTACTTCCCCTCCAACCAGTGCTATATCTGATAATAATTGATGCGGTAAGGACGCAATTCAAATCTCAGAATCCAGTAAAAACCATAAAAAACTTATTTATATTTTTGACTAGTGGCAGGTTTAACCTAGCTTTATAATTGCTGTGACTTTTCACTCCAAAGAATGGATAAAAAAAGCAGTTTTCAAAAAATGAAACTGCTTTTATACCAATATTGAAACTGAATTATATGCAACGCCGATATGCAGTGGAACAATCTCAGCTCCAAGTTCTAGCACTGCTGCAAATTTTTCACTGAAATAATATCTTCCGCCGATAAAAACTGATCCATAACCTCTGCTTGCAACGGCACCTCCTACATGTGTGCCGGATACAATAAAATAGCCAAAGAGCAAACCAGTATATGTGTCAAGTTTTTTTACAAAATAATAATGAAAAACACCTCTTACTCCCAACGGAATGTAAGTATAATTCTCGTGTTCAGAATAAACACCATATTTATAAGTACCAAAACCTATGAACGGTGCTACACCAATTGCCCATTTCTTTTGTGCATTGTCTGCAACCCCGAATTCAAGAGAAGCAGAGATAGGAGGGAATGATGTGGTATAAGCGGATCCTAATAAAGATCCTAAACCTAATCCAACGTTTAAAACCTTATCGCCCTTAGAGAATGTGGAATCCTGAGCAACAACTTGGGCAATAAATAAACAAGTAAGGAAAAGAAACATTAAAGCTTTTTTCATATTTCAATATTTTTAAATTTTCTAAAATTATATCTACTCCAATTTACTCATTGTTAAGGTTTGAAAAAGAAATTTTACACAACGATAAGGATATTAAGGACGACCTCTGTTTAATTCTTGATGTTCAAAATGAGATCAGACAAAAAATGAAGTAAATTGCATTAGGATATAAAATTAGTTTTATGAAAAGGGATATAATCAGCAAGATTGGAATACATCTGTTGTTATGGATAATTCTTACTTTCTTCTTATTATACCTTTACTATGATGACAAATCACCCCTTTTGCAGCAATTTATAGCAACACTGGTAGTAACCGGCTTTACATCTCTTCCTGCTTACTATACCAGTAAAGTGCTTGTGCCTGAAACTCTTTATCACAGAAGAATTCTCAGGTTCATTGGTTCTATATTATTGGTTGCTTTTGCCAATACGATACTTACATACCTTGTTGCTGGAGAATTTTATCATCAGTTAAGCGGGAAACCTGTATTTACAAACCCGGTGTATATTCTTTCTGTTTCTTCTTTTCTGTTTATCATCAATTGTATTGTAATAGGTATTAGCAGCGCTATTCAGATTATTACGGATCGTTTTGGTATGGAACATCAGTTGCACGAAGCGCAGAATGAGAAGATAAGAACAGAGCTATCATATTTGCGGGCGCAAATAAATCCGCATTTTCTTTTTAATGTATTAAACACTATTTACTTCCAGATCAATAAAGAAAACTCAGAAGCAAGAAATTCTGTGGAGAAACTTTCTGAGTTGCTCAGATACCAACTATACGAATGTAATACTGATATGATTGATATTTCCAAAGAACTTGCTTATATAAAAAATTATGTTGCTATACAACAGCTGCGAATGGAAACAGGCACAGATTTACAGGTAACGATTCCTGCCGATATGGGGCATTTTCAAATTGCGCCACTTATTATTTTACCTATTATTGAAAATGCATTTAAATATCTTTCAAATTATAAAGACTCATGTCAGAATAAGCTATACATTACTATTTATAATGAACCTGATTCGCAAATTATGGTGAAGGTGATGAATACGTATACAGATAACACAAAACAATCAGACAATTCTAATGGTCTGGGCCTGAAAAATATGGAGCGAAGGCTGGAGCTCTTATATCCGGGTACACATTCATTGGCAAAAAAGCGAAATGGAAACACATTCGAAGTAACACTTAAAGTCCAGAGACATGATTAACTGTCTTGTTGTTGATGATGAGCCTATTGCACGCGAAGGCATGAAGGAATACATTAGTCAGGTAGATTATTTGTATCTGGTTGCAGAATGCAAAAGCGGTGCAGAGGCTGCAGGTTTATTGCATAAAAATAAGATTGACCTGGTTTTTCTTGATATTCAGATGCCCAACCTCACAGGTATCGAGTTTGTAAAGGCACTTGCCGGACCACCTCTGATTATTTTTACAACGGCATATCCGCAATATGCCATAGAGGGTTTTGAATTGGATGTTATGGATTACCTGCTTAAGCCAATTTCTTTTGCCCGATTCCTGAAATCAATAGAAAAGGTGCAAAGTTATATCAAGACAAAAGATAACAACGTTAATATTACCAATGAATTCTTTTTTATTAAATGTAATGGGAAAATTGAAAAAATATTTATAGCTGACGTTATTTATATCGAAGCGATGGCTAATTATGTGATTATCCATACGCAACAAAAAAAGTACATTGCATATATTACGTTTTCAGGTATTTGCAGACGTTTACCCGATCATCTTTTTATGCGTATTCATAAATCATATATGGTTGCTGTTTCGGCTATTAAGACTATTGATGGTGACGAGGTTATAACCAGTACAGTCAGACTACCCTTTAGTAAAAGTTATAAAGAGAAAGTAATGAATAAAATAGAGTTTAAACTTATTAAACGATAAAGATAAAATGCGTCCAGTCAGGCAAATATAGGACAAAGTCACAAATAACAAAACCTATCGTGCTGATCTACTGCACTGACATGGTTTGAAATTGAGGTCGATGGCTGTGATATTTAGAATTGAACCTGCTATAATAATTACTTTTATACAGTCCTTTCATAGAATTGCCCCTGATACAGGTACTTTTAAGTAATAGACCCCCGTGATAGGTACTTTAAAATATTTAGGTCCCCGGTCACTTTTCTATAAATATTTAAACACACGAGAAGGACCTCATATCAACAGCCCCTATGCAATGTCAGTGGGAAAGTCCTTCCATAGTGTCAAATTTAATCGTCATGCATTAACTAAACAATTTAGCTATGGGAGAGGCTGTCTTAAAACAAAAAAGGGGCAGCCTCGTAGGGGGCAAAAAAGACAGGAACAGGGGGGCTGGGGGCATTACAAAACAGAGTACATTTACTTCACAGGCACCGGCATGTAAAAATATTTCTTCAATAATTCCAACTATTCTCAATTGTTTGCGTCTTTAGTGCGAGACTATGAACTCAGTCGAATTAAATATCAATAAAGAAATCCTCGAACGATGCAAAAAGGGTGAGGTTAAATCTCAGTTTATATTATATAAACAATACTCGAAAGCTATGTACAATATTGCAATCAGGTTTCTGAACAATAAGATGGATGCGGAGGATATTCTTCAGGAATCTTTTGTGACGGCATTCGAGAAGCTCTCTGAACTTTCAGATTATAATGCATTTGGAAGCTGGCTAAAAAGGATTGTTATTAATAATTGTATCTCATATATCAGGAAGAGCAGGATTGAGTTCGGTGATATTGACAATTATGCCGGGGTTTACTATTCTGATGATAGAGAACCGGATTTACGCATCGATCCTTTCCTGGTTCATTCAGCTATTAAAGAGCTGCCTCCGCAAGGCAGAACGGTACTTGTTCTTCACGCTCTGGAAGAATATAAACACCGCGAAATTTCGGAAATGCTGGGGATCTCCGAATCAACTAGTAAATCACAATATAAGCGGGCTTTGGATCTAATGTTTATTCAACTAAAAGGGAGGATATATGTCAGTTAAACTTGAAAAATATCTCTCAAAACAAAGAGAAAATCTGGATGTTGAAACTCCTGATGATAATATTATCTGGGCAGGAATACAAGAGAGGTTGAATCCTGACAAACAGCCAGTCAAACACCAGATCAGTAAAACGATGCTTATAAGGATCAGGAATATTGCTGCGGTGGCTGTAATTCTCTTTTCGCTTGGATATATTGGCAATGATATCATTAATGGAAGACTCGGGGGGCGAAAAATATCTCTGTCCTCAATTGACAACGAACTCGGCAGGCGTGAGAAAGAATATAAGACTTTGGTAAAATTTAAAACTGAGGAGGTTAAGTCATTCAGCGGTTCAGATGATGTAATCATAAAACAACTCTTTGACGAGATTAAAAAACTTGATGCAGTATATGATCAGTCAATGAAGGATCTTAAAGAGCTTGGTCCCAATGAAAGGGTGATAAACACAATCTTCAATACATATGAGTTGAAAATAAGACTGCTGGAATTAATAATACTTGAAACAAATAAAATAAACAGCCATGAAAGCAACCACAAAATTATTCTATAGAACACTGGTACTCATTATATTCACAGGGTTGGTTTCTGCAGAGTCGGCATCAGGATCTGATCTTCAGAAAACCTATACCTGGAAATATAATATAAATAAAGACGGGAGTGTGGCACTTGAAAATTATGAATGTAATGTTACGATCCATACATGGGATAAAGGTGAAACAGAGTTCCATTTAACCATTGACGCTAAAACACGTTCAGATGAAGATGCCGCCGTATTGGATAAATACCTTCAGAATCTGAAATTCAGTAATAGTGCAACCTCAGTCAGTTTCAAGGACAGTTTCTGGGAATCTCGTAACAATTTAGAGTTCCTCAATTGGAGAAGGATGACAATGAAACTTGAAGGAGGTAAAGTGGTATCTCTTTCTGAATTTTCAATGAAGGGGGAGCTCTGGATCCCTTCAGGATGCAGGTTCGGATTAAATTCAAAATACTCCAAGGTTAATATGGAAGATTTTTCAGGTCTGCTTATCCTTGATCTATATAACGATAATTTTTATGGATCAAATTTATCTGGGAGAACCACGATTAAAGATAATTACAGCGCTATAGAATTCAAAGATACCAGGGATCTGAAGGCAGATCTTTATAACTCTAAGTTTGAAGCAGGAAATACCGGAGACCTGAATATTGAGTCGAAATATTCAAGAGTCACAGCGTTAAGTACAGGGATTCTCACAGTTAACAGTTATAATGATAATTATAGTATCCCTAAAACCGGAGATATATCATTCGTGGCAAAGTACTCCACTCTGAATACAGAAACCTCAGGTATGACCAACCTCGACTGTTATGAAGGAACTGTCATTATTAAGGAGGCCCGGGATATAAAGATTACCTCAAAATATGCTGACTTTCAGTTTGGCAAGGTTGACAATGTTTCGATAGAGTCATCTTATAACGATAAGCTTTCTGCCGCAAAGATGAAGGCTATGAGAATAATTGAGTCCAAATATTGCTCGTTCAGGATTGAAGAGCTGGCCAATTCAATCGTGGAGAACGATGGTTACGAGGATAAAATTGTAATAGTTAAAACCAGTCAGGAATTCAGTAAAATGAGTGTCGATGGCAATTATGTGGATATTTCTTTAAGTCTGGCAAAGACTCTTGACTACAGGTTCAAAGCAAAAATAACCTATCCAAATCTTGACATTGATGAATCGAAATTTGTTACAAGGACAAAGATAAGTGATGGTTCAAAGCTGGAGTATGATGCGGTAAAAGGAAAAGAGAAGGATGGGATGCCAGTTATAGAAGTCAATGGGTATCAGATGTCTCTAAAGATTATAGGGATATAAGGTGTTCGGGTTGCTCTCTTTATGTTGCATTCCTATCGAAACGCAACTTTGTGTTTAAATCGCTTAATAAGAAGGATTTAGACTATTTATTGTAGTTGCACTATAGTATACCTATCTATATATCAGCATTATAAATATGCAACCGTACAGCCTGGGACTTTGGGACCAGGCTTTCTTATTTCTATTTAATCACTAATTTATCTAGTATGAAAACTCAACAGACAACAATTCAGATGATAACGATCATCTCTATAACCATACTCCAAGAACAAATTAGTATGTTCAATCAACTATTCAGAGCTGTGATTATGAATATATATGCCACTCGGTAGCAGATATTATAGTTTGCTGTGGTTTTATCATTATTTATGCAAATCAATATATATTCTTATTTTTTGTTTAACATTTATATGAATTGTGAATAAACTGTCTTCAAGTTCGTACAGGGAAAATTAATATTCGTACAATAACTAACTGCAAAAGAATTTACTATTCGAATATTTTCTAGTTTTAATTTAAGATTTAGAAAAAGTTAATCGATCAAAAAAATCATTAGATTAGAAAAAAACCAGTCCTTCAAAAGACCTTATACGATTAATATTAGAAAGTAAAAAGTTAGCCATTATGAAAGTAATAAAAATCATCTTATTGCTCTTTTTTTATCTTGGATTATCAAGATCTTATGGTCAGAAGACTTCTAGCTTAGATAAAAACGATCTTCGGCTATTAGATTATGTATCTTATTTAAATAATGTGTCAAAAGCTCAGAAGTTAATTGAAAATGGAGCAAATGTCATGGCACATCATAAAAATAGATGCTACCCTCTCTTTTATGCTGTATTAAATAAAAATTTTGAGATGTTAGAGTTGCTGCTAAAAAATGGAGCCTATCCGGACACGTGTAACCATTCTCACATCCCTACGCATGCATTTATTCCTCTTCAACTTGATTATGTCGAGTTTTCCGGCCGAAAAATACTTTATGATCCTTTCTATTATGCGATAAAGCTAAACCAAGAAAGCATGGTTCAAAAGTTTTGTGAATTCAATTATGATGTAAAAAAGAAAATTGGCGACACCATATATACCTATCCAATAGTTGCTGCTGCCAAATTTCAGAACGAAGATATTTTTAACTATTTGCTTGAAAAAGAGGTGGATGTAAATATGAAAGACTACACAGGAGAAACTACACTTATGTATTGCTGTTCAGCAAACAATCCTCAGATGGTTAATCAGGTTTTACAGAGGGGAATTTTAAGAAAGGACACATCAAATACCGGATATACTCCACTGATGTATGCATCAGAAGTTCATGGAATTAAAATGAGTATCATAGATTCATTGATTAGTAAAGGTGTAGATATAAATCAAAGAAACACTAATAATCAATCTGCATTATCTCTTGCATGTTTACATAATAACCGGGATGTTGCATTGCGTTTGTTTCAATATGGTGCAATAGCAAAAGATTCAAAAACCGACTTTGAATCTAACGCATTTACAAACCATTTCTATGGTGATTATTTTTTGTCAAAGGGAGACATAAATAACTGCAAAGGTTTCTATCTTAAAGCAAAACAATATTATAACGATTGCATACCTCTAATGAAGGAGGAACTTTCAGATATAAAAAAGCAAAAAAAAATCGACAAAGTCTTGGAGGCTATACCTTATGTTGTTGCTGTAGCAGTTGGAAGGACTGATGCTGTAATACAAGATATGCTTACAAATCGCCAATACTCTGCAATAAACACGACCATCATTTATGACCAACAACCCCCTGTAAATGCATCTCTGGATGAATTTGCAATATATTACAAAAATAGAATCACACAGTTTGAATCATCAGTGGCCTTGATTGATGGAATAATGGCTTGTATTGAGAAAGGATTTACCGGCCAGGAGCTAAACTCTTGTATAAAGTCCATTCAACTCCCTAATAATAAATGAAAGTGGTGTAATATTAAATCTTCAAAGCAAATCAGTATAGTTTCAGTAACATCTAAAACAATAAGCGCATTCAGTCAATATATATCTCTGTTTGCGCTTATTTATTTGTGGGTTGTACTGGAGTCGAACCAGTGACCCCTACCCTGTCAAGGTAATGCTCTAAACCAACTGAGCTAACAACCCGTACTTCCGGCAAAAATAATAATTTTATTCAATCATCTTGCTTACTGCCGGCAGATTGTTAATTTCGGTTTTCATAACTGTAAGCCATAACGATTAAAAAACTTTACTGCTCTGTTAGTCTGTTTAAGATTTTAAACAAAATCTCCTTGTTTGATTCAATTAGATTTTTGTTTTTCAGTAACTCTTTTTCAGTTTGTATATACTTTCCGGCCATCAATTCATGTCTGCCTCTTTCAGTCATTTCCAATAAGGAGTCCCACGTTGGTTCAAGATGAAATTGCAATGCCAATACTTTTTCCTTAAAAATAAATGCCTGATTTTTACATGCTTCGGAATAGGCTAAATGAATAGCATTTTCAGGTAAATCAAAGGTATCGCCATGCCAGTGAAAAACTTTTATCCTGCCTCCCATACCAAAGAACAATTTACCTGACTGTGCAACCGGGGTAAGTTCAATATCAAACCAGCCAATTTCCTTTTCCCTGTTTCTGTAGACTCTTGCACCCAAAGCCGATGAGACTAATTGTGATCCCAGACAAATCCCTAACACTGTTTTGCCGTTATCAATAACCTGCCTGATAAACTTTTTTTCATCTGCAAGCCATGGAAATTGTTCCTCATCATCCACATTCATCGGACCACCCATAACAATAAGCCAGTCTATGTCAGAGATTTCGGGCAACCTTTCTCCTTCAAAGAATTTAGTGGCTGTAAGAGAATGACCATTTAAAGCAATCCATTCTTCAATGCTTCCCAGTCCTTCATGGATAACATGCTGAAAGTAATGTATCCTTAGTTTTTTCATAATTAAAATTCTAGAATCAAGAAATATATATCAATACCAGAGTATAATCCATGCTAATTTATAATCCACCCCTAGCCCCTCCCAGGAAATTACTCCATAAATGGGGCTAACATCAGGAGAAATCAAATCCCGAAATATAGGCCGGAGCGTTATAAAAATATTCCTTCTCTTTTTCTGAAAGGTTTATAAATCTTGAATATACCAACCCTGGTTTTGCATTAAGCATCCTGTTCAGAGCTCCCATTTTTACAATAGTTCTCAGTTTGTCATATAGCAGGGTATGATCATCCAGCCAGGTAAGAGCAGTGTTAAAGCCTTCAGCTGCACATACAGATTCAAAAAGTTTCCCAAGCTGATCTTCGCGTCCTTTTTTACAATAAATTGCATCAAAGACAAGGTATCTGAATTCACCCGGACGGAACAATCTCCGGAAATATGGCGTTTTTGGCAAAACTTTCATCATTACCCATCCCCAAACTCCCGGGACATCGTATACCTTGTAAACAGAAGGAATTGCACTGACTCCTGCTATAATTTCGTCCCCCTCTTTTAAAGTGTAATAGCTGTCTCCAAAAAAAGAATAATCAGTACTGAAAAATGAGTAATCCACATAATATTTCAGCAGAAGCGATTCCATTTCAGGTTTTTCTTCCTCTTTCAACTTCGCAACCCTTTTATCGGGTTTTGGAGAAAACCTGCTGAAAGCTACAGTAAGGAATGATCTTATATACTCATACCCGGCCTGATTCACAAGGTTCTTGGATCTTTCATTCTTGCTCTCAACAAAGGCATACATAATATGGCGGTCCCCTTCAAATACGCCATTAAGATCGAGCAAATGAGGTTTACTGAAAATCTCCAGGGTTTTTTGTTTGAAACTGTCATCCTTCTCTGGTTTTATCAGAGCTTTTTTGCGTTTTCTCCATCCTGAATCAGTTTGATATGTTGACTGAAATGCAAGATACCGGAGATAGGAAGAAGGATATTGCAGGTTTCCTTGTCCCGATACACGGAAACATGACCCTACTGTGCCTGTTATCTGGTTTTTCTTATAAAGTGACACAAATCTGATCTGATCTCTGTAAGCGGCAATTCGAGGAGCTATATTCTGTAACGAAAATCTTAATCCTCCTTCAGAACCCTGTACTGCATGATTGAGAATATATAAAATTCCCTCATTTGCATAATCAGAAACTCTTACTTCAAGTCCTTTATAATCAAATAGCTTTTTTTCGAACATATATGAACTTATACAAAATATGCCGCAAGATATGAAATAAGTCGTTTGATACAAAAGTGACGCTCATATAGATCTAAAGCCCCCTGTCCCGCTTGCGCGGGACATCCCCCTAAAGGGGGACTAATTCAGTATGTTTAAGTCGAATCCGGTCAAAGACAAAGAAGTAATCCCGCCTAAGCAGGAGCAGAGAGGCAAAAAATGGAGGATTGCCATAATAGAATAATTATGAGAGGGATTGTAAAAGTGCTGCGGATATAAGCAGATCTTCGGGATTGGTAATTTTAATGTTTTCACGGTTACCTTCAATCAGGTTGATTTTTTCTCCCGTTTTTTCAAGAACAGTCGCATCATCAGTAAAATCTTCGCTATACTCCTGCTTATAAGCGTTTTTAATGAGCAAGGCATTGAATACCTGCGGTGTCTGTATCTGTTTTACATGAAACCGGTTAACAGGGAGACTTCCCTGGTCTGTTAATATTCTCAGAGACTCGGTCGGAGATATAGAAGGCACTGCGTTACCAAGTTTTTCTGCGGTTTCGAAACATCTATTAATTGTATCGATACTCACAAAAGGTCTGACTCCATCGTGGATGGCTACCAAACCCGGACTATTGACAAACTTAAGTCCGTTTCTGACAGACATGAACCGGTTGGATCCGCCTTTAACAAGCGTGTGGAGAACTGAAAATGAATGTTTTTTCTGAATATCAATCCAATAACGGATCTGGTTTTCCGGCAGTACAGTTATAATTTCTATCGCATCATTGAATGTTTTAAATCTTTCAATGGTGTGCATAAGAACGGGCCTGCCCGCAAGTTCAAGGAATTGCTTGGGAATTTCTGCTCCCATGCGCTTTCCGCTTCCACCCGCTACTATTACTACGTATAGATCCATATAAAGATTTAATTATTCTTCTCTGGTTTTCGTACTTTATTCTCCTCCTTTTAGCCTCCCTGCTCCCGCTTAGGCGGGATTGGGGGGTCATTCCTTCGTATACAGAAATCTCTTAATACTTCTTTTTGGTGTTTTTGCAAATTCTTCAGAATGTATCCTGAATTTGCTAACGGCCATAAATTCAGGCAACCTGTCATTCAGCTCTTTCCTTGTTTTATCCAGATATTCAATAAGCTGTTCTTCTGAAACATTGTCCCTTTTCATCATTTCATAATCCGGAAATACCAAGGCGATCAATTTGTTGTCCAATGAAATTACTACCGATTCGACTATATAATCCTTATTGTTTATAACAGCCTCAATTTCTTCAGGATAAATGTTTTGGCCAGATGGCCCGAGTATCATGCTTTTGCTTCTTCCTTTTATGAATATGTTGCCATCCTTATCAATTATACCCAGATCACCGGTATGCATCCAACCTTTATCATCAATCATTTCACGGGTTGCTTTTTCATTCTTATAATACCCTGTCATAACATTCTCACCCCTCAGGATAATCTCACCAACAACATTTTCAGGATCAGGTGAATCAATAGTAACTTCCAGTGTATCAACTGCCCTTCCTGAAGCTCCAAGTTTAGTTGTGTCCCACGATGCATAACTGATGAGCGGCCCACACTCTGTCATCCCGTATCCAACAGTAAATTTGAATCTGATTTTTTTAAAGAATGTCTCAGCATCTGCATTAAAGGCAGCTCCACCAATGACTATTTCCTTAAATTCTCCGCCAAATGTCTCAACAAGTTTCGCGTTTATCTTTTTATAAAGCACTTTATTAAGCAGAGGAACTGAGAGCAAAATTTTCATGAGAGGCTTACCAATAACCGGCAAAAGCTGCTTCTTGAATATCTTCTCTATTACAAGTGGAACAGAAAGAATAAGTCGTGGCTTTATCTCCTTAAATGCCTGAATTATTATTTGTGGCGATGGCGTTTTTGACAGGATAGTAATATGACAGCCGATTGTAAACGGGAAAAGGAATTCAAACGCACAACCGTAGGTATGGGCAAGAGGAAGGAAGGACACAAGTGGATCTCCGGCTCTTAATGGCATGTTGTTCTGAGCATACCTGACGTTGGCAGCAAGGCTGTTATGAGTTATCATTACCCCCTTTGAAAAACCTGTTGTTCCTGAAGTATAACTGATCACTGCAAGCTCATCATTTGATATGCCCGAAAACAGGATATCTTCCTTCTTAACCTCGGGAAAGGCGGTTGAATACTTCTCATCAAGTGAGGAGAAGGAATCCCTTACAGCCTGGTTGTTTGAAATTATCATTCTGAAATCATCGAGAGAAAAAACTCCGATTATTTCAGCTATCCTTAAGATATCTAACAGGTCATAGATTTTATCATCCACGAATAGAAGTCGCGAATCAGAATGGTTAATTATATTAATAAGATCATCGGGTTTAAAATCGGGAAGAATTGGTACGATTATAGCGCCATAGGTTACAACTGCGAGATAAGAAATACACCAGTTTGCTGAATTGCGTCCAACCAAAGCAATTTTGTCACCCTCTTTTACTCCTGAACCTCTGAAGAGAATATGAAGTTTAAGGATCTTTCCGGCTATCTCTTTGTAAGAGTGTCCTTTTTCTTTATAATTCGACAAAGCCTCAATTTCCCAGTTTTGTTTGATACTCTGTTCAATATATCCGATTAAACGTTCCTGTATCATAGATTTGGGTTTTTAATTTTTCGACGAAATTACATTTTACCACAAAGGTACATAAAGGGCTTACAAGTAATCTGGTCAGGAGTTTATTAAATAAAATACATTAAAAGAATGGCCACTACAGATAGAATATTTACTACCGTAAAAAAGTAATTATATCCTTCTCTTTTCTTACTAAACTGTCCAAGTTTCCGGGCAAAGATACCAATGGTCGGAACAAAGAGCACAACCAGAAATGCAAAAAACTCAACACCGAAGAATACCGTTTCAAGTCCTCCTTTTACAAGTGCCGACAGATATATCACTATCAGAAGGACCAGTAAATAAAACAGATAGCTGACTTTGAGAAGAAGGGTTGACACGAGCCTTCGTTTATGAAGCTCATGAGGCTTCAGATAAGCATAGGCAAGTGCAAAAACTATAATTATAAAAACAACCCCGAGAATATGATTTAGTACCGATGGGAAATTGGCCATATCCAAAGGTATAAATTTATTGATAACTATTACCTATTTGTCCATACAAGCGAACTTGCACCCAGAACAGCTGCATTATGAGTACTTAAAAGTGAAGGAAGAAGTTTCACTTTCCCTTTGTAAATACTAAGAAGATTTTCTTCCATGTATTCTTTGGCAGGTTCAAAAATAAGATCCTTGGCAAGAGCTAATCCCCCAAACAGAAAAATAGCTTCGGGATTAGTATGTGCCACAACATCTGCAAGTTTGAAGCCGAGCATCCTTCCGGTATGAGTAAATGCCCTCTTAGCAATATAATCGCCGCGTTTTGCAGCATCATGTATGATTTCGGCATCAAGTTCATCAAAACTGTATTTCCTGAGCTCACTGGGCTCATTACTGTCAGCCATTATCTTCAAAAGAGATCTTTTAAGCCCGGTAGCTGAGACATATGTTTCCAAACACCCTTTTCTGCCGCATCCGCAATCACGGTTAGATGGACCAGGACGTATAGCAGTATGTCCTATTTCACCGGCAAAACCATCATGTCCATATACGAGTTTCCCGTCAATTACAAACCCGCTGCCGAGACCTGTACCCAGAGTGATTACGACAAAATTTTTCATCCCCTTGGCACCACCGTATATCATTTCTCCCACTGCTGCTGCATTGGCATCGTTTGTTACTACTACCGGAAGATTTGTGTGCCTGTTAAAAATCTCAGCCAGAGGAACTATACCCTTCCAGGGAAGGCCTGCAGCATATTCAATAGTTCCTTTATTGATATTCCCCATGGGTGTACCTATTCCAAACCCTATTACTTCAGCGCCGTTCCCGATCTTCTGGCCCACCACCTGAATTTTTTCGTATAAAGCCGCTACAAATACTTCAATTTCATCATAATGTGTTGTCTTTAGCTTGTCTTCTCCCAGGATATTGCCTTCTCTGTCGACAAAACCAAAAACTGTATTTGTCCCTCCGATGTCTATACCTACTGCAACCTCTTTTTTTGCCATGTCTGATTATTAATTATGATTTCCCCAACCAAGATATAACTTTTTAACTTAGTGAGGTTAATTTAGATCTGCTTTATTCATAGATTTTAAAATGGCAGACTTTTAATGATGTTTATTTTTAGTTTTTTTGCTAGTCTAATAACCCCCTTCCCAACTTTCCCCCTTGGGGGAAACAGGAAAGGGGGTCATTTGGATAGAGACAAAATCAAAATTGCTATTTCTTTATTCCGGTATATACTCATTCCCTACTTTTCGTGCTCTTGTAGGTTTATCCAGATCTATCCCAAGAGATATACCCGTTTCGACAAGTATATTCCATCCTGCTGCAAGTTGAACATATTCAGCATATTGACCACCATCAGGAATAATTATTGTCGGAAACATGGTTTTTTTGGTTGATACGGCAATGATATTCATTCCCACACCTTTCACCAGGCATTCATTGAATTTTTCCATTTCAGTATCAAATGGTTCTATCCAAATCAGAACTTCATTTTTATCCATTACCTCTTCAATTCCATGTACTGCAAAGGTTCCCTCGAGAAATGCCGATTTTTTCCTGGTAATCTCATTGGTCTTAAGAGCCAGTTCTTCAGCAACACCATTATTTCTTCCTGCAAAATATATCATGCTTGCATTGCTGATAATTTTGGTAATTGCCGGGTCTATATTCAGGGTCAATGCCTCGTTTGTTTTTCCCGACAAGTCTTTAAGTCCTTCCATTTTTTCACCATTCACTATCCTAAGCAGTGAGTCATAAAAAAGCCCCTGCTCAATCACCGATTTAGTGGCTGCAACTGCGTTTTCCTTGCCACATATTAATACATGTGTATCTGAAGCAATTTCTTCAAGTTTGGTTTTTGGGTTTGCAGTAAGACCAAAAACAGCAGTGTGTTTCTGTTTTTTAAGTAAAGTAGTCAGACGTACGACCTCTTTTGTCTGCCCCGAGTTTGAAGCAGCAAAAACAGTATAGTCACTCAGATTATATTCTTCGGCCTGTGTACAGCCTTCAGTGATGACAGGCAGAGTCAAACCTTTTTTATGAGAAGCAGTTATTGCTCTTTTTGCAGGAAAAATCCTGCTACTGCCCTCTCCTGTCAGAAATAAGCCTTTGTTCTTTGTTACAGTTTTTGCAAATCTGGCAGCAACTTCGGGTTTAAAAGCGCTGATTATCCCGGGGGTTTCCATCATTTCCCTTACAAGGGCATACTTATTGTACTTTTGTTCTGTTAGTTTCATATCTATTATAATTTTTTAATTAAAAATTCCGAAAGATCATTCTGAACCTGGGTTTCTTTCTGGAAACCCCCGCCAAGATGCTGCCAGTAAACTTCAGCATACTCAACACCTGCCATTTTGCCATAGTTGCGGTTTCCCTCAAGCACATACCCGAAGAAATCATTCATTTTATGCATATGCTGCATTAACTCTATCTGCGAGATATGATAGCCCAGCATTTTTCTCTTTGTCTCAATAGCCGTTTGTATATCAACAAAAAAATGTGGAGGCACTATCTGTGATCCAAGCGGGTCAGATAATGTCAGAGGGGAAGTATGATATAACAACGGAGTGATTTCGAGAGCTTTTTCTTTGACAGGAACTGTTCCCAGAGAAGATACCATTGCGGCTGTCTCTACAATATTGGCTGTTGTACGGTGATCGGAATGATAATCAGATGGAAGATGCGTGAAAACAATTCCCGCCTGAACTTTTCTCATAAGAGATATTGCTTTTAACCTCAACTCTTTTGTATCAAACAGAAACCCATCAGTTCCTCCGAGCATATAATACTCAGCATCAAGAACCAAAGCCGCTTTTTTTGCCTCTTCAATCCTGACTCTTGCAGTTTCTTCCATTGTCATGTTGCAACCACCTAGATCCCCTGCAGTCATTGTGGCTATAATGATCTTATAACCTTTGTCTTTTAATAGTTTCAAGACCCCTGCATTCCATGCTTCCGCGTCGTCAGGATGGGCATGAAAAGAAAGAGCAACTTTATTGAATTCTTTGGTCATAGCTGATTTATTTTACTTTTTTGCAAATATTTTTTTGAGTTGTACAAATTCGGGTAGCTCTCCTGTAAGTGGTTTTATATAATCAATGAATTTTTGAGAAACATGGTTCCCCTCTTTATTAAATAAATCCAATGACATCGGTTTTGCAGAAACGGCGACCTCTTTTAGCGGAACTTTCCCAAATTCAATGGTATAAGGGTTGTTTGAAGTTCTTTTAATGCTTACCATAAATCCTGATTCTCCTCTCTCTGCCAGCTTAACTGCTTCCACTCCGCAGCGATAAGCCTCATCGAGGTCAACGGTTGAGGCTCTCACAAAATCGCACATTATCAACGATTCTGTTATTTGAAATTCACCCCTGTAGCCGAATTCGCTACTTATCATCCTGTGAAGGCTGAGTGCAACACTTGATCCTCCCATAGCGCCAAACTCAGTATTATTAAACTTATCCTTCGTTGTTGTGGAACTAACAGGAGTGCCATCGGAATATTTCAACCCTTCTCCGCAGACGATTGAAACCCACCCATATTTTTTAATGCAAGCATCAGCTTCTTTAAGGAACTTATCCCGATCAAACTGAAACTCCGGAGCATAAATAAGATGTGGGGCATCTTCTTCATTTTTCCTTGCCATTGCAGTTGCTGCAGCAAGCCAGCCGGCATCTCTTCCAATCGTCTGGTAAATAACAAAAGTATCGACCTTCTGCATATCGCGGGCCAGCATTCCGGCCTGCATTACATTAAGAATATTAGACCTTGCAGCAGATGCAAAACCAGGTGTATGATCTGTTCCGAACAAATCATTATCGACAGTTTTAGGTATTCCGATTCCAGTAAGTTCGTATTTTTTATCCCTGCAATAGGCTTCAATACGATGTATAGTATCCATTGTGTCGTTCCCGCCAATAAGAAAGAAATATCTTATATCAAATTTCTTCAGCACATCAAGAATAAGAGGAAGATCTTTCTCCTGGACCTTGTGACGCGATGACCCTAATGCAGATGAGGGTGTATGACGTAATCCTTCAATGATTTTACGAGGTTGCCTGCCAAGGTCATAAAGCCATTCCTGCATGAAACCTTCAATTCCAAAGTGCATTCCATAAATCTCCTTAATGAAAGATGAGGATAAAGCTGTTTCAATAACTCCGGCAAGACTGGAATTGATCACCGATGTCGGTCCTCCCGATTGTCCTACTAATGCATTGCCTTTAATCATAATTTTTTTCTTTTATATTATTCCTTTTTATTTGTTTGCCCTCCTTCCTCCCTAAAGGGGGTTTAATATCCACTTGCGAACAAGTATACCCTCGTTCTTTGGCTGAATTAGCTCCCCTTTAGGGGAGCTGCCGCCCTTGCTTCGCCGAAGCGGCTACGCGAAGGCAAGGAAGCGGCAGAGGGGCCTTTCTTCATATTAAACGAATTTCAGTAATCCGAAATGTTCCGGTTGATGATAATCCGGCTTTTCAGTGCCAACCGGATTCCATGTAACATAGTGTGGAACTGTTAGCTTATCCCCGCATTTATAAAAATTCGCCCTGAAGATTTTACCTTTCAGATCCCTTACCTGGTGATGGAAAAAAACTTCAAAAGGAATTGCTATGGTAATCGTCCAGGCATACTTTCCTGCTTTTTCTTTAACCGGTTCTTTTCCGGCGGTTGTAAGTCTTCTTATTTTTGAAATGATGTCGGGTCTGACTCTTTTGCTGTCTGCCCGCCCTGTTCCGGTTCCAAAAAGGCAGGTCCCGATTGCATTAAACTCCATGTTATAATAAATGCCATCATCCTCCGGCGAAACAAAAAATTCAACACACGAATCTTCACATACCATTTCGTTTGCAATTGTTTTTTCAGCTTTGAAATAGTTTTCTGTAATATAATACTTCAGGTAAATTTCATGGCTACTGTAGGCAATTGACAATGCCACATCAGGTTTATAGGTATACCCCTTCCAGTTTATCGTATCAATCATGAGCCTCCCTTTCTGTTCATCGAGGCAGGATGAGATTTGATCAAGCGCGGGATAATCGGATTTAAGTTCTACTTTTTGCACTTCTGCGATTTTCATTTCCTTATTGCGTTTTACTTCGGAACTTAAAGAACCAAATTTAATACAAAAACTTATTCATTCAAAAAATATTCATATTACTTTAATTAATTCCAGGCAAGAGTAGCAACTCCAATCACTGCAGCATTGCTTTCCAGACTAACTGAAGCCAAAATTTTTGCTATACTTTTTTTCTATCTTCCTTTTTTCTTCTCACGCAATTTGGGATCTTTTAAGTTTTTTATGCCAATATCCCAGGCTTTATCATTCGTGAATTCGAGCTCCCACCCTGATTTCAATTCAATTTCGGTTGGATAATAAGAAACCGGTTCAGGCTGTCTGTGTATGGTAAAATCCCCGGTAGTCCATTTCCTGTCGCCATTAAGATCATAAATAACACGCAATCTGTAAAAGCCTATTTCAAGAAGTGGAAAAACAACTCTCCCATCTTTTTTCATGTATGTTTGTGAGATGAGATTATCACTTTTGTCAAGTAACTGGATAATCCTGTCACCTTCATAATTCTTAATGTCCATAGTCAATTTGCAGTAAGTGTCGTGGTCCTTGACAGAAAATTTTATTCCAAGAGAGTCGGAATATTCTCCATAAATATTTATGAATGAAGCTGAATCAGCAACGAAAAGGTACTTCTTTTTCTCTTCCAGTTTAGTTTTCAGATAATACTTATTCGAACTTGTTGTGTCTTTAACAAGAGAATATGGCACCTTTTGTTTGGCGGTTTGTACTAATTCATAAAGCTTAATATGAGAAGTATCTGCCTGCCGGATAGGTGTTTTTGCCTTAAAATAAATGGTTTGTCCAGGCTTTAATGAGCCTGATTGTATATTGTTTTCCAGTGTTAGAACGGCTCTTTTGACCTTTTTTATCTTTGGTGCACGCGGTTGAAGGAATCTCATCAGAATAGTGTCTTGCTTATAACCGGTAATTCCAAGAGTGTCGGTAAAAGGATATTTTACAATTGTATTAATTTGTGGCTTTGAATAAAGAGAAGTGTCTGTAAGCCAAACTTTCAGAGTATCCCTGTTTCTGCTGTGCTCCATAAAATAAGCTTTACTATCCGTTCCGGGGATAGAAAATTCAAATTTCATGGAATCAGGAGGCAAAGAAAGAATATAGGTCATCAGGTACCTTAGATCCCTGTGAGAAGTGGTAAGGTAATGGGCTTTCTTCAGTGCAGCAAACTGGAAAAGCTTGTATTCTCCAACTAAAGGTGCAGGTTCTGAGATTTTGGCTGTCCCTTTTTTTAGCGATGTTGAGTCTTTTGGTGTTCCCGTGTTTTTATATGTCCCTTTTTTCCCCGGCTGAGTTCCTTTAACTGCAGGCTTTTTTACCATTACCGTGTCCTTTTTGATAACAGGTGGTGGAATATAATTTTTACCCGCAGTAATTACCACCGTTGAATCCATGAAAGCAAATTCTTCATCAGGAAGATTATAGTTCTTGCTGTTATCGCCATCTTTTAATCCATACAACCTGTAAATTCCGGGACGCACATTGTCAATCCGAAAATAGCCATCCTGATCTACTCTTGATATATACTCGGGAAGATGTTTAACAACAGCTGAATCTGCAAGTTCCCTGTACATAATTGCTTCTGTTTTCTCAGGGACCTCAAGATTATTTGCATTATAAATGTTTCCTGTAACAGAAAGAGAGTCAATTACCGGTCCGGTTGACAATACAAACTGGTAGTTCTGAAGAACATTCCCTTCATTCAGATCTTTTATTGCATCCTGAAAATAAAAAGTGTATGTTGTACTGTCTTTCAGTTTTTCATTTAACTCAACTTCAACATTTTTCCCTTTTAAGAACACTTTTGGTTTCTTTTTCATCGGGGGAGAAACCATGAATTTATCATTTATGTTATCGAGAACCACATACTCATTAAACTCAATTTCAAGTTTTTTACCTCTGAAATTTACAGTCCCGTTCAAAGGAGCACTTTTTATCACAACCGGAGGTGTTCTGTCTTTATGACCCCCCGATGGCAAGCTGACCTTCGCACAGGCAATTATAAAGACAAAAAGTGCTGAACAGAGAAAAAGAAGCCCAATCATTCTTTTATTCATAAACTCATCGGGTTTTTTATGAATTACAAACTTACATCATTTTTTAAAGATTCATTTCTATATTGAATTAAAACCCTTCGAGGAGTATGGAGTTTTGGTTTTGATCAATAATAATATTTTCTACCTTTGGCAGTAACAAAAACGGTTAATTATGCATTTACTAGCGATTCCATGGGATGTAAATCCTGAAATATTCCGGATTTGGAATATTTCTGTAAGATGGTACGGACTATTGTTCGCATCTTCCTTTTTAATAGGATATGTTATCATGAACAGGATTTTCAAGAATGAGAATCTTGGGGAAGCTGTTCTTGACAGATTAACCATTTATATGGCTGTTGGTGTAATAATAGGAGCACGGCTTGGTCATTGCTTATTTTATGAACCGGGGTATTATTTCAGGCATCCGTTGGAGATTCTGATGATCTGGCATGGCGGTCTTGCAAGTCATGGGGCTGCAATCGGAATTCTTACTGCAGTCTGGCTGTTTGCCAGGAAAGAGAAAAAAGATTATTTCTGGGTTCTCGACCGTATTGCTATTGTGGTTGCACTATCGGGGTTTTTGATCAGAATGGGGAACCTTATGAATTCTGAAATCTATGGTATTGAAACCACAGTTCCATGGGGTTTCGTTTTCCTTAGAAACCATGAGGTTGCGCCAAAGCACCCTACACAAATATATGAAGGATTGGCTTACCTGGCTATTTTTGTCCTGCTGTTCAGTTTGTATTGGTCGAAAAAGGGGGAGCATTATCAGGGCATGCTAATAAGTTTGTTGTGTATTCTCGTATTTACTGCCCGTTTCTTTATCGAATTTCTGAAGGAAAATCAGGTTGCCTTTGAAGCAACTATGAAGCTTAACATGGGACAATTATTAAGTATCCCTTTTGTTTTGATGGGAATAGGAGGCCTGTACTGGAGCTTGAAAAAGAAAAAACGGGCTGTAATTATCAGATAGGATTGGTGCATCATAATAACAATCCAGAATCCTACCTGTCTTTTACAATACCATAGAACAGGACATCAAGAATAGCATTAAGCCTGTTTTCAATATTAACTTCTTTCTTCTTCCAGAAAAGAGGTACTTCAAGTCCTTTCAGTGTTGTCTGTACTGCCATAGCTGTATATTCACTGTTCACAACATTAAAGACATTCAATCTTGCGCCATGATATAATATTAGACGAAGAATTGCCAGCTCTTCCCTGTCATATTTTTCACGGATAGTTTCTATAAAATCAAAATGATCGAGATTTTTATCAAATATGGCATTATAATAATTTGAAAGTTTTTCGAATGATTTCATTCTTACAAAAACGTAATTCCTCATTTTATCTATAGGAGATTTAACGGCTTTGATTGCTGTAGTAAGCTCATTTCTAAGGATATTGGCCTCGTATTGTACCACAGCTTCAAAGATATCTTCTTTACTTTCAAAGTAATAATAAATAGAGCTTTTCCCCATTTTCAGTGCTTTGGCTATCTCATCCATAGTTGTCTTCTTAAACCCGTAATGGCTGAAAATCTGTCCTGCCGATATTATAATCTTTTTTCTAAACTCCTCTTTATCAATCATATGCTGAGATTTATTTGTATATCATAATCTTCCTCACAAAGGTAATAAATTTAAAAAAAATATCAATGCCTTCGAATAAATTGGTCGAAAAATCGAAAGAAACTCGAAGCCGGAAGTCAGGAGTCCGAAGTAAGATGCGGGTTCCCTTTTTTCGTTGTTTTTGCCCCCCAAGTCCGAATTCAACAATCTAAAATCCGAAATCAATATAATACTCCAATATTTCGTATTTTTGATCTTTTATTCGTTCGAATAGGGGAAGAACTGAAAAAAATGAAGATCGGCAATCAGAATTATCAGAGCATCTGGATTGATGAAAGTGACCCGGCAATTGTAAAAGTCATTGACCAGCAAAAACTGCCATTCTTTTTTGAAATAAAGGATCTGCGTTCGGTTGATGATGTATATAATGCAATACAGGATATGACTGTCAGGGGGGCCCCCCTCATAGGAGCTGCCGGTGCATTTGGCATTTATCTTGCAACACTTGAGATAAACTCACAGACGAATATCAGGGAACATCTTTCGAATGCAGCCCGATACCTTATATCATGCCGCCCCACGGCTGTTAACCTATCGTGGGCTGTCAATTATGTAATGGCGAAACTGAAAACTGAAAAATCTTCAATATCGCTTGCAAAAAAAGCGCTGGAAGCTGCAATTGAAATATGTGAAACAGAAAAGGAAAACTGCCGGCAGATAGGAAAACACGGTGTAAAGCTTCTTGAAGCTATCAGCAGGAAAAAAAAGGGAGCCCCGGTGAATATACTCACTCACTGTAATGCCGGATGGCTTGCCTGCATTGATTACGGAACCGTTACAGCCCCCATCTATCTGGCACATGAAAAGGGAATTCCTGTTCATGTATGGGTTGATGAAACAAGACCGCGAAACCAGGGAGCAAAGCTGACAGCTTATGAACTCGGACAAAATGGTGTTCCCTATACATTAATAGCTGATAATTCAGGAGGTCATCTAATGCAACAAAAGCATGTTGATATTGTTATAGTTGGCAGTGACAGAACAACAAGGACAGGTGATGTTGCTAATAAAATCGGAACATATCTTAAAGCGCTCGCAGCTTTTGATAATAAGATCCCGTTTTATTGTGCACTGCCATCATCTTCAATCGATTTCAATATCAGCGATGGGGTTAAGGAAATTATAATAGAAGAGCGCGACACCGATGAAGTAACAAATGTTACCGGATTTGCGGAAGGTAAAATCCAGTCAGTCCGGATCTGTCCGGAGGATACAATTGCTGCCAACTATGGTTTTGACATCACACCTGCCCGTCTTATAACCGGACTAATAACCGAAAAAGGAATATGCAGGGCTACAGAAAAGGATATTAAAGAAATGTTTTCATATAAACTCAATTAATATGGAAGGGGTAGTTAAATTCAATTGTCATTGGAACCAGTCGGGACCGGTTATTTCTGATGAGCAGTATGAAATAATTAATTATTGGAGGGAAGTATTGTATAATATGGACCTTATCGGGGCTTATGAGAATGGAGTTGGTTTTGGAAATATCAGCATGAGGATAAGAGGCGGCAACCAGTTTGTAATTACCGGGTCAGCGACTGGGGAGATTCCTGAACTGGAACCCGGTCATTATGTAAAGGTTAATTCATTTAACATTGAAGACAATGCAGTTCAGTGTGTAGGACCATTGAAAGCCTCTTCCGAATCTTTAACACATGCCGCGATATACTCAGCCGATCCCGGGGCAAATGCTGTAGTTCATGTTCACAGCATAGAGTTATGGAATGAGCTTATATATAAAGTCCCTACAACAAATCCATCAATGGATTATGGAACTATCGGTCTGGCAAAAGATATCCTGCGGCTATTCAGAGATTCGGATGTTTATGAGAAAAGAATCATCATAATGGCCGGCGACCGGGCAGGGATACTCACCTTCGGCCACGACATGGATGAGGCGGTTAATATGTTGATGGAGTATCTCAAGAAAGAGAGCTGATAAATTTTCTTTTTATAAGGGGCTTGCATAATTACATTCAAATAGCTAATATTGCAGTCCGTTTTTACATTGGGCCCATAGCTCAGCTGGTTAGCAGCACCTGACTCATAATCAGGGGGTCGCTGGTTCGAGCCCAGCTGGGCCCACACTCAGGCAGTCTTTCGACTGCCTTTTTTATTTTCTGCATGGGCTCGAGCCCTCGCGGCAGGCTGTCTCCTTCGCTAAAAATGCCCACCGGGCATTTTCTTTACGCTCGGTCCGGTTCGAGCCCAGCTGGGCCCACAGACAAATAAGCGCAAACAGTTATATAATTACTGAATGCGCTTTTTTCTTTTAGGTATTACTGAAACTATACTGAAACATTTTGAAGTTTTAAAGCTATTATGTTTATATATCCCAACTTACCAAGGAGTATGAATTGTGGGATTTTGGGGTTCAGAAGAATATTATTCTGTTTGTTTGCAATGAGTAGCAAGAGTTTCTTTTGCTAGTTTATAACCCATATCAGCAGCCTTCTTCCAATCCTTACAGGCTTCTCCAGATAGGTCATCAAGATTATGCAATATATTAGCTCTGTGAATGCTTAATAAATTTGCCTTTCATATTGCAAGGTTTTTAACGAATTTACTCATTTACCTTGCAGATTATCAACCATAGTTATTAACACTAATTATTAATAATCAACACTTTAACTACTTTTTAAGGATCGACTATCTAATTTCAAAGATTATTCTGAACGGGGTTTCCGATAAGTCGGAACCACCGCTGAAATCGTCAACAAGTCTCTGAAATAGGTGAGACTGAAACATTTCAACCAGAATTAACCACGCGCTATAACGCACCAGTAGCGACGCCAACCTTGCCCAGAGTCACGGAGAATGTAGAAATTTTTTCGTTATCTTCAGAAGTCTACGTATCTCACTCATTTAGAATGTATTAACCATAACGATCGATAAAGAACCGTTGAGGTTTCCATGCTAATATTTTTTCAAGCTTCAGCAAGCTTTTATTAGAAGCACCGCACGCTCGAAATCCTTCAACTTAGTTTTGGTTTAAGTTATTTGTTAAGCCCTGTATTTTAATTGGATAGCTTCTTTTAGCCTATACTCTCATTAACGCAAGTTCTCCTGTAAACTTATTGCATTCATTTCTTAATCAATTTACTTGTTGATGACACTCCGGAATCAACAAGTTTTACCAAATATACACCAGGACTGAGACCTGATATATCCATCCTATTTCCATCATTAGTTAACTGTTTACTAAGAAGTATTTTTCCATCCATATTGAAAATAAATATAAGTGACTCCGTTGAATCGCATCTTCTGATATAAATTACATCATCAGCCGGATTTGGATAGAAAATGGCATCATCTTGAATTGCTTGTTTTCCAGTGGAATATGAATTGCTCACAATATTTGAACCCGAACCAATAAATTCGGAAGTACTCAGATTTGAGCAATCCTGAGGTAAATCAATTTTCACCTGGTAATAAACAATACCTGAAGGAGCATCAACATCAGTATAGCTTAAATTGCTTCCCGAAACTGAGCCAATAAATGTAAGATCTGATTTTGATGTGCCTCTGTAAATATTATAGCTTTCCACCGGGATACCTGAATATGGTTCCCATATAAGGTCCCAATCAAAGCCAATACCTTTATTCATTGTCAGATGCATGGTTTTATGTTCCTGACTTGTTTCGCTTTCATAACCACAGATATCTTTATATGATATTTTATACTTATTTGATCGTATTCCCGCATCTGATGCTGAATCAATGAATATGCCAGGCAAAGAATAGGGAACCTTCCCTATCAGGTCATATTTACCTGTTTGTAATGAGGATCCACGATAAATAAAAGTTGAATCAATACCGGTGTTGAGATCTTTTTGCCATGTTACAAAGTTCCTTTCAGATTCATTAACTGACACCATACAAATAGAAGGATGTAGATCACTCGATGTCTTATCTATATACAACACGTGAATGTCATGTGGACTTAATAGACTGGTGTAAAACATGAGATCGTCAATTTTTCCATTAAAAAAACCTGTTCGTTTAGTACCGGAGGAATCATTCGATGAACCAAGCTGTAAAAAATTTGAATTATTGTAATTTATAAAGCTGGAACCCCAACAATAACTATAATATTGATAACCTACACTACTGACGGCATCATTAATATATAATTTTGTAGTCTTAAGATCATAAGAACATTTTGTTCTAGGATTAACATAAGTTGTTATTCTCTCTGTGGTAACAACAATATGGTACCACTTATCCAATTGAAGTAAGTATGTAGAATTTGTTCTGTTTCCATTCAAAACAACAATGGTGTCTTTCCGGCAACCAACACCGAATCCATTAATCCATAAAAAAACACATTCCTGGTCCGGATTATTTAATGGAAATTCGTGCATATTAACCCAGAATGAAACTGAAGCGTCGAAAGCCGAAAGATAATTGAATATTGTATCGCTGACCAGATAATCTGTAGACCCATTAAGTTCATAGGCTGAAATGGCACCAAATCTGTCACTGGAATATTCCCCTCCGGATGCGATCAGGTTATGACTGTTTCCACTTTGATCATTAACGTTTCCTTTAAAGTCATAGTTTGCAAATAATCCGTTATGAGTTTTCAGATCATTGCTCGTATTCAATGTAATATTCTTACTTGTAACACACCCTTTTGATGTTGAAACATTCACCGAATAAATGGCAGGTTTTGGTTTTAATGCTAGCGGATTACGAATATGAGGATTATTCAGATATTCGGCTGGCGTCCAATTATAAAATAGAACATCAGTCCCAGTGTAGTTTGTAGTAATATTTAATTGCGCATCTGTACCACACATAATAGTGGTATCGTTTGCATATGCAACTATCGGTTGAACAAAAACAGTAAGGGAATCTTTTGCATAGCAGCCCCAAGGAGTTCTTACAGTAACTGAATATGTTTTTGTATTAATGATATCAGCTACAGGATCAGCAATAACGCTTGAATTCAATCCTTCAGCCGGCGACCATAAATAAATCAAACTATCATTTCCAGTATAATTTGTAAAAACATTTAATTGGGCGGTGCTTCCGCATTGAATTATTGCGTCATTAACAGATACCGAAAAATCATTAACTATTAAGGGTGCTGAAACATCAGTATTCCCATAGCTATCTGTTTCTCTTACCTTATATTCTCCGGGTTCTGTTATAATCAGAGTATCATTATTAGCACCAATTATTGCTTCTCCGTCCTTCATCCATTGATAGGTATAACTGCTATCCCAATTTGCCATTAAGATATCAGGATGACCTTTGCATATATTCCTGGTACTGTTGTTAATTATCAAAGGGTCGACTTCTTTGGCAATGGTATAGAGGGTATGTATTTCCTGTCCATTTAATACTCTGTCGTAAATCCTCACATCATCTGTTTTCCCATTAAAAAAAGATGTCCAATCAGGATAGGAAGTTCCCCCCTGGCTTATTAATGGATTTTGCTCTGCACCCAGGCTTAAAGGTCCATCAAAAAACCCACCATAAAGAATCGTAAATGGATTTGGGTCAATTACATAACTGTTAAGTGTATCATTTATATATAGATAAAAATACTCATCCGATCTGATGAAAACAATATGGTACCACTTATGCAGTTGAAACTTGAAATTGGAATTTGTAATATTCCAATCATCATAAACATGTATACCAATACTGTCTTTCAGACAGTTAATAGAAAACCATTCCTCACCAATCCCTAAAAAACGACATCGCTGAGATTGATTATTTGTCGGAAATTTATTAATATTAATCCAGAATGAAATTGTGAACAAACCTAAATCTAAACCTTTATTATTTAGTAAATAATCTGAAGTTCCATTAAATTTATATGCTGAAATATTCCCAAATCTGCCAGTTGAAAACTCCCCTCCGTTTGCAGTTAGATCATACCCATTACCACTTTTATCATTAAGGTTTCCATTAAATTGATAATGAACAATTAATCCTTCCTTCAAATCGACCTGTGCCATTGCTACAAGGCACATTTGAAAAAGGATCATTAAAATTAAGATAATTTTTTTCATGATTATTTAATTTTAACATTATCAATAATTAAATTGATGATAACAGTAAATGTACGAAATAACCTACTGAAAGTCAAGAATCTGTCTTATTAAACTGGTTGGACGAAATTGCAGCTCATTAGCTATGACGGCCCGGCGCTTTGGTTTGTTAACGTCAGTGTCGAGGTGCTGCGTTTTTTGCCAGTCACGATAAGTGGACGAGCGTTTGGGGTCATGATAAAACTTTCCAGATAGCTTGGTCTCGAAAAGTGGGCAGGATTTGTCATGTCACGACAAAATTGTCAAGGTGGCGTGCAAAAACCATGACAACTCGAGCGTCGGCCAGCAGCCCTATTGACATTGTCACGGTAGCAGGATTAGTCACGGTACTGAAATTTTGATAAGTGGAAATAATTTTGATCGTATAGACTTATGGAGCTGATTACTAAGCTGTCCGGGCTGCTGAAGGCAATTACCTATACCATCCGTGTTGCACTAAATTCCACCCCAAAAACGGGGTGGGATAGCTTTTCAAGAATTATTTTGTAAAATGATACTGAACGGGAGATAGAGCTCCATATAAAACTACGTC
>Ga0224522_1000190_pt1 | contig 28777 bp, 38 predicted proteins | sample CFST25metaG_FD_182733 | JGI IMG/M metagenome (GOLD analysis project Ga0224522, IMG submission 182733) | Peat soil microbial communities from Stordalen Mire, Sweden - C.F.S.T25 | ecosystem: Environmental > Terrestrial > Soil > Wetlands > Peat | place: Sweden: Norrbotten County, Stordalen Mire...
ATGCGATGAGGCCCCATGCACGCTGATAGATGCACTGAACAAGACAGAGGACTGAAACGACAATGACGATGGAAGAAGCTGAAACAACTTAAGGCCGAGTTGAAAGACGTACTGGAAGAGCGCGACAAGGGGCGCGAGGGGGAACATAATGGCGTATAAGAACAAAGTGAGGCAGGCGTTCAGCTGGCGGAGATAATGAGCGAAGTAGAAATTGACGTGCCATTTGGCGAGCTGACAGAAGAACAGATTGGCAAGATATGCGCATACGCGAAGGCGCATAACGAAGAATAAGGCGGGTTCCTGACGACGAGGCGGGAAATTGAGCAATTGTGACTCTTGGGATTCGCTGAGAAAACGCTGCGCCATATCCGGCGCGAAGGCGTGTAAAGGCGACATAATAGGTGGGGAGTGCGTAGTGTCGCCCGTCGCGGAGCTTATGGAAGGCCGCCTTTTCGGCATACCTGACCTGCGCTGGAAGCTGAAACAAGAGGGAGTCGAACAGTACATCGCGGGAGTCGAGAAATATATCATAAAGGAACTACAAGAGCAGCGGTTCATGTGCGAGGCGATGGGTGAAGAGGAGTATGAGAAGCGACGCTACCCGCGTGAAACGCTGGAAGACATTTTGCGCTTTTTTGAGGGGCAGCTCAAGCCGATAAGGAAGAAATGACCAAAGACCCTAAAGAACAGAAGAAACGGAAAAAGAAGGACGAAGAGCAGCGGCAACAGTGGCTGAGGTTCAGCGACGATTCGGGCTTTAAAATCGTGAAGAAGACTCAGGATGATGGCGAAAGATGAAACAGCTTGATTTTTTCCTAGAGATTCTGTGCGACGACCTCGCCACGGCAAGGCTTAAGGGCGATTGGCGGCAGGATGGAAACGTGGAGATGCGATTGAGAACTCTCAGGAAGTTCGTATAATGCCGAAAGGAATACCGCTTAGTGGAAAGCGTAATTCTAAACCCGAGCAGTGTGAATGGGGTGGTGATGTGGTGAGGCAGGATTACCAAGAAGGCGAGTGCGGCCTCGAATGCGGAAGCTGCGTGTGTGCAAAAGAAGATGACGGATGGTCGTCTAACGCGTGGGTATGCCCAATTCTGAACGCCAAGTCAGAAGGGCGCAACCCAACCGCCGCAGAAAAGCAAAAGGCCGCCGAACTTCAAGAGGGGCTCCGAGGCGGATACATTGAGATAGAGCGCGCGCATTTAGTTGGGCTTGTCAGCCGCGCGAAGAAGACGTGGAAGCGGAAGACCGCCTTCGTCACTATCAAGGTGAGACCTGAAATACGAGAACGTCTAAGACTAAGCGGCAATAAAACTGACACATATAGTACAATAATTGCTCGTGCCCTCGACCACTATGGCCGCAGAAAAGGGCGGGGGCGTTAGCGCCGGGCCCCGCAGGCCGCAGGTCCTGAAGGCAGGGGGCAAAATATGAAAGAAGAAACAGAAACTTTAGAGGCGTTCGGAGAAGAATTGGAGGAAGTTGAAAACATACTCAACGCCATTTTGGTCGAGGTCGAACACAAGGGAATCAGGAAAATCCGCGATGAAGTTCGAGCGCTCCTCAAGGAAGTAGGCTGGGAAGGGGCGGCTGCAGCGGAAGATTAAAAGGGCATAGCTGTTAGTAACAGGTAGCCACAATTTAAAACGTATCTCATAGGATGTTCACGCAAAAACACATCGTTTCAATGCGAGATTTAACGCGCGATGATGTGGACTTTGTGCTGGACTATGCTGAAAAAATGATTCCGTACGCAAAAGCCGGCGTGCGGCTGCTCCAAAGCCGGATACTGGCGCTGCTTTTTTTCGAACCTAGTACTAGAACGCAACTTTCGTTTGACTCGGCGATGAAGCGGCTCGGCGGCTCTACTCTAAGCTTAACCTCGCAAGAGAGCTCAGTGCTAAAAGGTGAAACCCTTGCTGACACGATAAAAGTCGTGGGTGAATATGCAGATGCGATCGTATTGCGACATCCGAGGGAAGGAGCAGCGCGCATGGCTAGCGAAATATCAAGCGTCCCTATCATTAACGGAGGCGATGGAGCAGGCCATCACCCCACTCAAACTCTTCTCGATCTCTATACAATAAAAAAGGAGAGTCATCTACACGACCTCGACATTGCTTTGTTAGGAGATCTGAAATACGGACGGACTGCCCATTCCCTGGCCTATGCCTTGAATATGTACGATGCGAACATCACGCTCGTAGCACCAGAGGGGCTCCAAATGCCCAAGCACATCGTCAGTACGCTAGATTCCGTCAGATTAACTGAAGACATCGACGAGGTCATTCGCGACGTAGATGTGCTCTATGTCACGCGAATACAAAAAGAACGATTTCCTGATCCAAACGAATATTTGCGCGTCGCCAAAAGCTACAGGATCACGCTGCCAGTTTTGGGGGGGGTGCGCGATAATCTGATTATCATGCATCCGCTGCCGCGCGTAGACGAAATAGCCCAAGAAGTTGATCAAACGAAATACGCGAAGTATTTCAAACAAGCGTTCTATGGGATACCTGTGAGAATGGCGTTGCTTGCGATTCTCTTGAATGGTGCGACATGATCCCAGACAAAGACAAGGAGGAACTGAGAGTCCGATCGATTCGAAACGGTTCTGTCATAGACCATATCACCGCCGGAAACGCCCTTAACGTGTTAAGAATACTCAGCATAACTGGAACCACGACCGCTATCGTTAGTGTGGTCATGAATGTGCCAAGCAAGAGGCTGGCATTCGGACAAAAAGATATCGTCAAGATTGAAGACCGCGAGCTAGTTCCGGCAGAAGTAGACAAAATTGCGCTGATAGCCCCGCAGGCGACGATCAACATCATAAGAGACTACGAAGTGGTACAAAAGAAGTCAGTCGTCTTGCCGGATTTGATAACCCACGTCGTTCGATGCCCGAATCTAAATTGCATTTCAAATAGCGCAGAGCCGATCTATTCTAAGTTTAGAGTTCTTGATTCGTTTGTCCTACGCTGTGGCTACTGCGAAAGCATCATCGACAGCGATATCGCAACATACTTGATTTGAAACGCTTCCCGCAAATCGCAAGCGCATTGACTTCGATAGCGCGCAAATTGTATACCATCTTACGCAAACCTACGCGCGATCGCAAGCGGATTTGCTCCGTGATCAAGACGCAGGGCGCTACCGAACATTCTTAGTCACAGACGTCCTTATTGGGTTTGTAGGCCTAAGAAAAAAGCTGCTTGCCGATTGAAAGGAGTTGCTGCACTACAGAGGTCAACCGATTTTCCGGGCTGCGAGTCTGATCGCTTCGACCAGGCTGTTCTGCGGCATAATAGACGCGACGGGGATCCGCAAGATTTTTTCGACTGTAGGACTGACGATTGGGGCACAAACCAATGCGAGCGCTCCATCGCGCTCAGCGTGGATAGCTGCAATCAAAGCTTCCTCAATTGACGTTGCTGGATACTCTCTGATCACAATTTCTTTTCCTTCTATCATCATGGTCCTTTCCGTTATCTTGTCTAGCACCGGCCGTGCAGCGACGACGGCAATAAGATCGCCCTTCTTTGAGGCTCCTTCGAGTCGTCTGACTGCTCGGACGATCTCTCTGAGTGTTTTGAGATTTGGTTCGCGTTCTCCTGAAATAATTTTGTAAAGCGTGCTAGATGACACACCTGATATGTCAGCAAACTTGGTAACTGTATATCCAAGTTCTTTTATCGCCTGCAAAAGAGTGCTCTTGAGTTCCTCGTCGGATGAAAACGTTGCCCGAATAAGATCGTCTGCAAGCATGGCGATTTCTGCAGACAGTTAACTACACCTATTATTTAATGGTTGTTATAGGATAATGAATTGTACAAAACTAGAATATAGTTCCTTTTTTGCACCAGATTCCGGTGCTAGGCTTGGATTAGAGGCTTTCATTCTGTTTTAGAGAGGTAAAGAGCCGTTCGCCCGAACGGTTGAGGCGCTGGCACGAGCTTCGGAGTAATAGCCACCGTTAAGCTTGTAAACTTGAATTCCTAGTAAAGAATATGGACCGGGAGTTTACCGAGAAACTAACGATTTTCTGGCACGACGGCGCCATTATGTTGGTCGACCAAACGAAGCTTCCAATCGCCTATAAGCTCATCAAGATTACAACAATAAACCAGCTCATCATCGCAATAAATAAATTAAAAATACGCGGAGCGCCGGCTCTCGGAGCGGCCGGCGCCTACGGCATTGCTCTTGCGGCCCACAACTCGACGGCTCGTACTGTATCTAAGTTAAAGACCCACGTGCATGCGGCAGCGAGGTCAATTCTAGAAACACGACCAACTGCCGCCAATCTGTTTTATGGAGTTGATCGCGTTCTGAAAGCGATCGATCTGTGCCTCACGTCTGACGAAGTCCGAGAAACGGCGCTCAACGAGGCGATACGCCTAGCAGAAGAAGATGTGATCACCAATAAAGCCCTAAGCGGCGTGGGAGCGTCTTTGCTTAAAGATGGTGACGTTGTCATGACCTACTGCAACGCAGGAAGGCTCGCCACCGTAGGCTGGGGGACTGCTTTGGGGATCATTCGCTCGGCAACACAGGAAGGAAAGCGAATCGCCGTATATGTGTGTGAGACAAGACCACTCAACCAGGGCAGCCGCATCACAGCGTTTGAGTTGCTCGAAGATAACATTCCAACCACCTTAGTCGCCGACAACATGGCGGCTTGGATGATGAGGCAAGGAAAAATCGACCACGTAATAGTCGGGGCAGACCGGATAACCCGATCGGAAGTTTACAACAAGGTCGGAACGTATATGCTCGCTATCTGTGCCAAAAATCACGGCATACCGTTTTACGTTGCCGCGCCGTTGTCAACCTTCGATTATGAAAGCTCCGTCGTCAAGATTGAGGAGCGCGACGCGAATGAACTCAGATTCTGGGGTAGGCAACAAATTGCCCCGCGCACTGTGCAGGTTGAAAACCCCGCGTTTGATGCGACGCCCGTCGAATTCATCACTGGAATAATAACCGAAGAAGGTATCATAGACCCTCAACACATCTTTCACAGATCTGATACCCGGAGCTGACCGCAATGGAGAACTTAATAGCGATAAATGTTATATGTCAAGACAAGCCCGGCGTTTTGAGAGATGTTGCCGCGGCAGTTGCCCGTTTTGAAGGTAATATACGGTACACCCAGCAGTTTATTCTCACCAAGGGAAAGCACAAGGGCTTGACTGAAATCTATATGGAGATCGCGAACGTCTCAAGCGTGCCAGACTTGGCTAAAAAGCTTGAGGCCATCTCTGATGTCGACAGCGTTTCTTTTCATGAGCCTTTCGAGAAGATTTGGGGCTCCAGAATCATTATAATCGGCGGTGGCGCTCAGGTCGCGCAAGTAGCCCTCGGAGCGATTACGGAAGCTGACAGACATAACATACGCGGAGAGCGAATTAGCATTGACACATTGCCAATAGTAGACGAAGACAAGATAGCGAAAGCAGTAAATGCAGTATCTAGGACGCATCGCGCAAGCATATTGGTGCTCGCAGGCTCGCTTATGGGAGGAAAAATCGCTCAGGAGGTCAAAAAGCTACAAAAAGAGGGTTTTAAGGTAATTGCTCTGAACATGGCGGGGTCCGTGCCGGAAATAGCGGACCTAGTAGTCACTGATCCTGTACAGGCGGGAACATTTGCCGTGATGGCAATCGCGAAAACAGCAAGCTTTGACTTGGATCGAGTTTCAGGCAGACGCTTCTAGCCTTTCAAAATCGAGACGCAGGTTTTCACAATGTGGCAGCTACTAAGATCGGCAGCGTGATAGTAGCGTCTGAATACACCGTTACCGTATCAGCATGCTCACCTATCTTGCCCCACGATTTCGCCTCATCCAAAGTGGCACCGGAGAGCCCCCCAGTCTCAGGGGTATCCATTGTGAGCTGAATGGCGAAATCAAACCCTTTGGGAATAAGAAGCATGGACTGCATAATGAAATTCTTTGGAACCCCGCCGCCAATAAAAAGCGCGCCTGCTCGTCGTGCTTTGTAGCAGATGTCCATTATTTGCCGAATATCCCTGAACGTGTCGACTTGAAGATCGCGTTTATACCCAAACACCCAACTCTGAAGCCCGATCGATGAGTCAGCGATAGCAGGACAAAACACAGGCACTTCATTATCTACGGCGGCCCGTAGAATAGAGTTTTTGTCCTCTATGCGTGCCCCGATCTCCTGCAAAAATTCGCAAATCGTAAACAGCTTTTGCGGGTGGGAATCAAGAATATCAGCAACTATCGTGTCAAACCTGTCTTCAAACGTTGTGAAATGTTGGTCGGCCAAATAAACGTCATATATCCTATCGATCTTGCAGTTTTTCAGTTCGATGTCGTTCGCAGTGCATTGTCCTTGACAATGCTCGCCTCCGAAAGCCTCTATCATGTCGTGCACAAGGTTGGCGCCTGTGGTAACCAGCACATCAATGTCGCGGCGCCTGATCATGTCAACCACAACTTGCCGCATTCCTGCTGGAATCATGGCGCCAGCGAGGCCAAAAAAGCTCGTGACGTCTTCAGCTTGCATTTCTTTGTATATTTTAACAGCCTGAGCTAAACGACCGGCTCCAAAAGCGCAGGTTTCGTACTGTCGCATTAAGTCCGCTACAGTGATGCCTTTTCGGACCTTTGCGTGTTTAACAGGGTTCACCGAACACTCTCCGATTCCCGTGGCTTTTCGTGGTCCGCCATTAAGCGGGCAAATAAGAAATCTCGAACAAGTTTCGCCCCGACAAGAGCCGAAAGCCCCATATCGTAATCGGGAGTGATTTCAACCATATCGAAACCGACCACGCACGATGAAATCTCTCTGATCGCCGTTCGCAGTTCCAGAGGTGTCAACCCATAGGGCTCAGGATTTCCGACTCCAGGCGCATATGCTGGGTCTAGGACGTCCACGTCAATGGAAAGATACACTGCCCTGTTTTCGAATGAAGGCGCAATGTCATTCAAGATTTTCTTGATCCCCACACGTCTAATCCGGTCCATGGTATAAATAGCGCTGGTGTCTAGCGCCCTCTCATACTCATCGCGCGCTCCACTGCGAATTCCGATTTGAATCAGCGGCACTGAAAGACCGAATACGTTCCGCGAGACGCACGCGTGCCCGCATTCGTTTCCAAGATAATTTTCTTTGAAATCTAGATGCGCGTCAAAAATGACCGCGATGAGCTCCATCTTGTTCGCAAGGGCCCTAACGCAGGGATACGTGAGTGAGTGCTCGCCGCCTAGTGCTATCGGGACTTTTCCGTCTTCCACGATGCGAGACGTTGTTGCCTCCAGATCGGCAATCATGTCGTCTAGGTTGCCATACTCCGTATCGCCTATATCACACACTAGCGATTCTGAAAGCTCACAATCACACTCAAAGTCGTACGGCTCAAAATTGTGAGAAGCTTTGCGCACCGCTTGAGGCGCCCATCGTGAGCCCGATCTAAAAGAGGACGTGCCGTCGAACAAAACGCCATGAATAACGTATTTGCTGCTTGCGTAATCAGAGCCTGAATCGGCAAATATCATGCGTCAAAAAGTCAGCTGTCTGGTTAAATCTATTATTTGATATCTAATTTGCGCTTTCCCATCGATTCCAGGTACGTGACGTCTTTGCCTGCCTCCAGTTTATCCATATGTTCTGGCGGAATCTCTATCTCAAAAGTCGAATAGTCGTTGAGATCCATGAGCTGCGCAACGCTTCCCATAACAGAAAGAACTTGAGCCCCTTTTCTTTCGACAATGGGGACGTAAATCTTGGCGCTAACGGGCTGCACGATCGATCGCTTTTGGCCATCGAAAACTCCGATCGCGTCTATCCTCGCTTTGGCTGATCCGTGCTTACCAGGCTTTGATGTTGCCAAATTAACTATAGTAGAGGGTTCATCGTCAATTATAATATAGCGGCCGACTTTGAGCGTTCTTATTTCCGTTTGCTCCTTCATACGGGGTAATAGACAAGCATTAAATATAAATGTATACGCATTAACGTAAAAGGCTTAGCGCCCAGCAACGCACGCTATTCAGGAAAACGACGAGATTTGGGTCATTAGAAATGCGCATAGGAATCGTATCTAGATGTGATATTGAGGAAGCAACCGACTTAGCTGCCAAAATCGGCCGCTACATCAAAGGCCGTGCTGATGCAATCTATGACGATCAAACCGCTCGCGCACTTGGGCAAGAAGGAATGGAGCTCGAACGCTTCGACGTCGACGTAATAGTGACGGTAGGCGGCGACGGGACGATCCTGCGAGTTCTCCAAAACATTCCACACCCGATTCCAGTGGTCGGCATAAACGTCGGAAAAGTCGGCTTCCTGGCGGAAGTCAGCCCGGAACGGGCGCTCAGCGTCGTTGAAAGCCTTCTCGACGGCTTCCGTGTCTCGGCACACTCGAGACTAGCGGTGTCAGTCAATGGCCGACGCCTGCCGTCCGCTACCAACGAGGCGGTAATCGTCACTTCACGCCCGGCAAAAATACTTGAGTGTAGCATCAAGGTCGACGATCATGTTCTTGATGTGCTGCGTGCAGATGGCGTTATCGTCGCTACGCCTACTGGGTCAACCGCGTATGCAATGAGCGCTGGTGGTCCGATCGTGGATCCACGAGTAGATGCATTCCTTATTGTCCCTCTTGCGCCCTATAAGCTTTCCGTCCGCCCTTGGGTCGTGTACGGTGAGAGCACCGTAGTCATCAAAATAGAGGAAAAGGACGCTGCTATCGTCATTGACGGGCAGTATAATGAAACCGTTCACAAAGACGATGAGATCCGCTTTGACAAAGATGATCAGAAATCGCTATTTGTTCTTGTCGAAAAGAGCTTTTTTGAAAAAGTTTTGACGAAGCTGAGATAACGCGTCGCGACAAGTGCTTTGGTTGTTAGCGTTAGGAAGAGCCGCTTTCGTGTTTCTCAGGGGTAAAACTCAACAAGTTCTGAGCCGTTTTCCAAGAACGTCTCGTTCCAGGTGGCAGGTCGCCTCGCGCATCCAACCACTTTTTCAAAAAAGCAATCGTAGTAACGTCTGACGGATAACCACTGCCAATAGTGGCACCGAGGGAGCTCTCGAGGGCTCTTATGCTGCTATCTCTGCTTACTTTGGCGATGATTGACGCAGCCGACACAATAGCGTAATTTGTATCTGCCTTGTGCTCGGCGATTACCTTGTTTATCCCGCTCGCTTCCTTCACGCGCTCAGAGAACCGCGATGCGTTTACGTCAGCAGCATCAACAAATGCTACATCGGGCTTTAAATACCGCAAGGCTTGAGCATGGCCTTTCACGAGGATTTCGTTGACGGTCATCACCGTCCTTAGTTCATCTATTTGTTGGGCGGTAATCTCCTGCAATTGCACAGCGCATACCTTTTCGATCCGTTTCGACAGAAATTCGCGCCGCTTTGCGCTTAGTGCTTTTGAGTCTTTAAGCCCCATCCTCTCCAAGTACTTTAGTCCTGAAGAGTCAATACAAACTCCTGCAATAAAAAGAGACCCCAGGACAGCTCCTTTGCCTGCTTCATCCACGCCCGCAAGCTTCATGTCGCTCAAATTGCCTCAAAACAAATGACGCACTCCAGCTAGCAGTCGCGGATTGCGGGAGATAATGCGCCTTACTATTCCTGCAACGCTCATCTCCTCGAGCGGCAGCCCCTCCAGTGAGCGGACGAGCTTGTTCAACTCGTCATCGGATAGATTAACAAAGATATCCTTTATTTTGTAATTTCGTTCGAGCTTCTTCCCGAAAGACGCGCGCCAAGCCGCTTCATATCGCTTCAAAACCTTAGCAGACGGGTCTTCCGCTCTAATAGCTTCCTTGGCAACCTCGCCCGCTAGTCTGCCCCCCTCTAAGGCGTTAATTATGCCGCCGCCAGTTATAGGATCAGTGTGATGCGCAGCATCACCGACTAGCATAATGCCGTCTCCTGCGGTTTTACGGACGGCGTTGCTGACTGGGACTCCTCCAACGTTCAATTCAACTGGCTGGCCGCTGGGGTAATGCTTGTCCACAAACGCGTCTAGATAGTCGATTGGATGCTTGCCGTCCAGTTTGTTCGCTAGGACACCAAGCCCGATATTTGCTGCATGTGATCCCTTCGGGAATGCCCAAGCGTAACCCCCGGGAGCTGCTGAACCGAGATAAAAATCGCAGCAGTCCTCCAGCAAATCGACGTTGGCCATAAGGTACTGGGCGCAGCTTTCGAGGTCTTTGGGTCGAAGAGTAGTGTTAATGCCGGCCCAGCGGCCGACTTGTGACTCGATGCCATCGGCCGCGATGACGACAGATGCACGGATTTCAAGGGATTCGCCTAAATGCCGAGCCTCGATGCCACGTATGAACCCATTTTCTGTGATGACCCCGGTCGCGCGCGTCCTGACCACCACATCTGCTCCTGCGCGAGCTGCACGCTTCGCAAGGTCTCGATCAAAAATCTTGCGCTCGAGCACATAGCCTACCTCGGGACCCGCAAGTTCTTCTGAAACGTCCAATCTCGTTCCATCAGGCGCAAATATGCGGGCGCTGGCCACTTTGTTCGCGATCCACCTTTTCTGGGGTCGTAGAAACTTCGAGAGCCCCACTTTTGATATGCCTTCAGCGCAACGAACGGGATCGCCGATTTCTTGGCGCTTTTCCATTAAAAGAACGTCACATTCGGGTGCGGCTGTCGCCGCCGCGAAAGCTCCTGCAGGTCCCGCGCCCACTACTATAATATCGTATTCGCTTTTCACACTCACGCCTCCTCATTCAGGAAACGAAGAGCGCGCCGACGGGGCATATTGTGATACACGTTTCGCACGCCGTACAACTTTCTGCAATTTCGAGGCATGACTCGATGAGCGTTATCGAATTAGTCGGGCAAACTGATACACAGGCGCCACAGTGTCCACATTTCTCAATATTGACTTGAATCACAGTTAACCTCCTTCTAGCTGCATTGGCGAGTAAAGAGTGCGTAGCAAGAAGCGCAGAACGTTTCGATGCTGGACAGGCGAAATTCTAACGTATGTAACGGAGATCCTCCTCGCTCGCCACTTCGTGCATCCCTGTTTGCTCCATCTCCCTCAGTCGAGCAACAATTTTTTCCATATCTTTTGCGCGGTCTTCAAGCGCTCGCATGTTAATGTCAGTTTTCAATGCCTTACATAGGACCCTCAGTACAGCCTGGGCGCTCTTTGGATCGACCAAGTAACCAGATGTTTCTCCCATCAAACAGATCCCGTCAATGCCCATAAGGCCGCCAAGCCCCAGCAACAATCCAGAAGCTCCTACGATGCCCCCTCCTGGCTCGTTCTCTTTGAAAACCACGCCGTATCGTTTCATTTCTTCAACCAGCGCCAAGTTGTTCACAGCCCCCAAGACCGCAGGTTTCTCGACAAGCTGTCCGAGACCGTAGCCGCCAAGTGTGTAAATCCTTTGCACGCCGTTTTCTTTGGCTAATTCCAGGTACGCACTAGTCAGCTCGTAGTGCCCTTCGTTTGTCGCGCTTTGATGATCACCGACGAGGATCAAGAGATCCTGCTTGCCGCTGTTGACCGCATATAATTCGCTTCTAACCATTCTGACTGAGCCATCAGCAAGCACGATCACCTGCGGGGGAAAATGCGAGGAGTACACTTCGGCGATTTTTTTCGCGCCAAGTTCGTCAATCATGTGCTCAGCTACAAGCTTTCCCACATGTCCAATTCCTGGCAATCCCTCTACCAGAATCGGTTTTTTCAATTTCACGTCTGTGATTCGCTTGACTTCTATTCGCTCCATCTAGATCCCACTTGTTAAAAAATTCTTCAAGCTTTAAGCTCTCACTTTGATCGTGTGGTGGTCTCGCGCTTGAGCATTCTCCGATATCTGCCGTATCGATCCTCCGGTGAGAATCTCGCTGGGCGCGCCGTCACAGTCGGTTGTCCGCACGTACGGCATTTTTCCTCTAATGTGTAGCCGTGACATTTTCGAAGCTTCATCTTCGCTTGGTGAGATGGTTAGACTATGTTATGATGATTGAAGTTCTCTATGAAACTTTCCCGTGCCGCCGGCCTTCGCCACCACATCTATAGATGCGTTGGCCGCCTTTTTCATCGCGTTTTCCGCGATCTTATAATCGAGGGCGACTATCCTTATGCGGTAACGAGGCGCCCCGATGTAACTCACGTCAAAGCGAAGGTCATCATCTTCGGACTTCATGGCGGCTTTCAGCGCACGTTTGATAACGTCTATCCCGTTCGGTTGAGGACATGTCAAATCTACGTAGCCTGTGATGTACACGTAAGGTATTTTTACGTTCTCCTTAGCAACGAGTGCAATTTGAGCGGCAACCTCGGGTTGAAGTCCCTTGAGAGCTTCTGGGCCTCGCACGGCTGCGTCCTCAAAGACATAGTAAAGACCGTCAAATTTGTCAGCGAGTTGATCGTAGAGCGCATCTTTGTCCACCCCTGTAGCGTCGGCTACAAATTCTAACCACTTTTCGGCTTTTTGTTCACTCTTCCATTCCTGAATTTTTGAGCGTCTCTGATGCTCATTAACGTCCTTGAACGAGAGATCTATGTGGCTACGATTCGGATCAACGTTCAGGACCTTGCACACGATCTTTTGACCTTCCCTTACGTGATCTCTTATGTACTTTACCCACCCAGACGCAACTTCGGAGATGTGAATTAGCCCCTCCTTCTTGTCGTACTCGTCGAGTTGGACAAATGCTCCAAAGTCGACTACGTTGACCACGGTACAAACGACTAAGTCTCCGATCTCTGGCCAAGCTTTTCTCATAAGACCTCAAGTATTTGGGTCCTTATCTCTGCCCTCCCGCCGCGCGGCTCAACAAGAGTTCTCCCACAGACTATGCAGTTTACTACCGAGGACGCATTGCCGAAAACAATCTGGATATTCTCACAATCCGCACATCTTACGCGCAAGAATTTGCTCACCACTTACACCTCTACTAACTCGAACTTCGACACTCTGAATCCTTTCCTAGTATGCGCTTTGTTGCATTCGGTGCAGCGGTAGCGAACGTTGATGCGCTTCGTAGGTTTATCTCCGCCCGGGACCTTAGAAAACTTGCCGAGATTACCAATGCCGCTGCGCCGTTTTTTTTGGCGCGCAATCCACGTCAACGACGATGCGCGCCCTTTTCGCACCTTCTCAACTTCGTGAGTTGTGTGCTTTCGACACACCGGGCATATTGATCTAATCTTCTTTGGCATCTTCAAGTTTATCACCGACTATGATACCCATATGACGATCGCACAACGCCCGAGCATTCCCCTCAGGCAATAGAACCGAGTCGCCTTCTCCAAGTTTGTAGTTTTCGCCGTCCAGTCCTATGAACGTTGGAATGTCGGACAACACTCGCACTCTGAGATATCTCATATTCCCGCGTTCTCGTATTAAAGTGCTTTCGTCATCGCGCGGCCCCTCGTTTTCGTCTGCACTGTCCCCCACTTCTTCATTGGATGCAATCAACGGCTGTAGTGCCAATCCTTCCTTCAAAGACTGCTTGACGCTCGTAGCGTCAAGCTCAACGCGATCCGATTCCTGTTTGGGCAGTGCAGAAGTGATCCCACGGTTTTCATTTGATAGCGCGGGCTCGGTTGCCGGAGCGGCCGCGGCTTCTAATTCCTTTTGTCCGAGTACGCGGTCCCGATAATACGTAAATACCTTGTAAACCGAATCGTAGACCTCGGCTTCGGCGTCAGCTAGCGATGCTTCCTCCGTGTGCCCTTTTGCCGCGAGCGCCGCCAACTTGATTATTTTCGCAGCGCGTTTATCATAAATTGCGTCTGCGACCTGCAGAGCGTTCTCGAGTTCATCTTTTTTTTGCGGATCCTCGCTTTTTTTGAGTGAATCCATGTATTCTTTCAACTCGGAATAGAAGCTATTCTTTAATTGCGTCAATCGTCGCGAGCGGCGCTCCTCGCTTCTAATCACTTTTAAGTCGTCGAGATTCATATTCGGCAAGCCCTCGCGCCATGAGATAAACGGCCGTGTGCTCCGGTAGCTCTGTTGTACTTTGATCAACCTTAATAGTTTCACCCATAATTTCAGTCGTAGCCGGCGTGAGAATCCTGACCGAAACCGAACTGTCGCCGAAGACGACCGCGTCATTCAACGGTGCAAAGCGACGGAAGCGATCGAGAGTCAAAGGTGTGACCCTAAGGCCAGAGCCACCGTGCAACGACGTGGGCAGCCGAATCAGTCTCTTTATGTCTGCGGTGACCGGCACATCGATGCGAACCTTCAAGTGCGAGATAGCTTCTCTGATTAGGCTTTTCCATGCGTTTAGCGGAATTAGCTTTGACTCTACCAAAGGTTGGACCGATGCGTCTTGCGACAGCGTGCTGACAATTTCTTTAGCGCGCCGCTTGCCGATAGCCTTGACTGATGCAAGCTCACTTATCGCAATTTTTGCGTCAAGTCCGCGTATCCGCTTGAAATACTCGTCAATCCACGTCTTTATTCTGATCTCCCAACAACTGATGTCCTGAGGCATTGCAGTCTTGCTCGACCGTTTCAGTAGATACTCTGCCTCAAGGCCCGTTCCGGTCAAATAATTCACAATCTCGCGTCGTTCGTGACTACCTAAGGTAACTAGTTTCTTTTCCCGCAAATGGACATGGTAACCACGACCCCCCGAAAACACGATACTGAAGTCCTTCTCGTCGAAACCGAAATCGTTCATCAAGAAATCCAACAGTTTCGTGGTTTCATCTTTTACTTCTTGCAGCATGCCCGCATACGAAGACACAGACTTCGTCAAGAGCTTATCCGCATCAAGATCGAAGATTAAGTCTGCGCCTTCCCACTTCTTGTCTTGCATGCGAGTTGCGCTCGGATACGCGTAACACGCCGTTGAATGGTACACATGAGCCGGTGCAACTGCGCCCAAATATGCGCGCACTTCCTTCTGCGAGCCAAAAGCTTTGTGGCGTCGCATTACAAGCTTCGGATAACTTGAGTCAAAAAGAACAAACGCCCATTCTCGTTTCTGGAACTGCGGCGGGAACCCAACTGGAGCTTTACGATAGTAATCGCCAAATTTTCTCTGGAGGAATCCTTTCGTTTCCGGGTTCACGCGCTTGCACCTGACCGCGAGGCGTGGCGGGTTACCGCCACCTTTCTCTTCTCAGCACCTCATGAACGGCCACAGTGATTGCTCTTCTTGGTTCTAGGATCATCGGTTGTCTTACTGATGCTTAAGTCGCGCTCGGTAATACGAGAGCGGATGAGAGATGCGTTTGCACAGGCCAATGGTCTCCGTGCAATTACCGTAGGTCTCCATCGTTGAACATCCGGGAGGGATGTAGTCTTTCCCTGACGCTCCCTTTATGTGATCGACCTGATAACGCGTAAGTTCATAGTCGAAATCTGGAGACGTCTGATAGACATGCACGATCTCCTCGGTTTTCATACCTATATTAGCTAAAAAGGAGGTTAACGCGAATCGAGCGGGATGTGAGAGGTTCTGTCCAGCTTTTACTTGCGAAAGCAGCGCTTTCATGCAGGGGGGGCACGCTTCCAAACTCACAGGACCAGAATCGGCAGGGCGCAACGAGACTGCGGACATTGCTTTTCTTAAGGGTGAGGTATAAGGCACAAGTTCTTCGCACATTTTGCTGCTGAGTTTTAGTGGCAGTCCGTGTAACACCTTCAGCCTCACAGCCTCGGCTAAAACCTGGATCATCTCGTTCTTTGCAAGACGTACCTGGCCTCTGTTCAATCGGTTAACAAGGCGCCACTGTGGCCCTCTTAATCTACCCGTATACTTGATCAAGTCCGTAAAATGCAGCTGAAAAATATTGTCGTCTGCTGATATTGGTATTCCTAAGTCCCCCAGCATCCTTGCAATGTACTCATCCTGAAGTCGTTCGCCAGCGTTCCGCAACTTGGTAAATGCGTCGTGGGCTTCGGCATTTGCATATCTCTGAACCAGCACAGATTCGCGAATGCAAGAGACCAACGCCCTTCCCATGACGTAAGAGAAGAGCTCAATTTCATCATCGTCACGCTCGAGCGGCTTTGAATGAACGTCGCTGTCGATCGCTTGTGCCACTCGCTGAACGCTTTTGTTGAGGACACTGTCAGAAAACTCTCCCGCGGTCATGAGAGAGTCAAAGGTCCTTCCGGATGCTTCTACGTAACGTGCTGCCGCAGCCGTATATGGAAAAAGAGCTAGATATTCGTCCATGCTTCTAGCGCCGGCCCGGTGCGACCGCTTTTGAGTTTCATTCTTGTTCGATGCGCGGCGCCAAGAGATACGAGACCGCACCGTTGCCGTCGGCAAAATCAAATCCAACCTTGAGTGGTATATTCTTGCCCATGTCGAGAGAGACTTCAGAAGCCTTTCCGACTGCTTTGGACATTTCAAGCAAGAATTCAAGACTAAAAAGTGATCTTATTTCATCTGCTTTGCCATCTGCGCGCGATACGTCGATAAGCTGATCTTTTGAAAGTTCAAGGCGCATAGTATCAGCGTCACCAAGAGCCTCCATAAAAAAGTCAGTGTCAGTGCACCCAAGGGCGATATTGTCGCTGACTTTGCCTGCTGCTTTCACTGCCCACCGAAACTCTTTTCCCGTGATAACTACGTGTGCAGCAGATTCAACTTTTGGCACTTTGGGCTCCTTCTTTATCGAGTAGGGACTTAACAGTGCGATAGTATACTTAAGATCGCCGAATGACAGGGCCATGCGGTTCTCATCAACAACGATTCGAATGATATCGGTACGATTAGCCAGCTCAAGGATGCCCTGCATTTTCTTGAGATCCAGTGTGACAACCTCATCGTCGGTTTCATAGTTTTCAAAAGCTTTAGCCGACAGTTCAAACTGCACCATCGCCACATAGGATGGATCCGCATTTCTCGCATACAGGCCGTCTTTGCTTAAATGTACTCGCGCTTCATCAACGATGATAGTCAACGCTTCGATGCCGTCTTTCAGAGTCTCTCCGAGAATATCAGCTTTAAACATGATCCGCTCCCTTGTAACCGCCTAAACACCGTATATGTCTGCTCATCACTTTATATCTTTGTTGTTCAGAATTGGGTCGCAACGATAGCCCTCGGCAGAACAAAAAAACGGGGAGCAGAGTTCAACTAAGCCCCGAGTCGCTTCTCTCGGAGGGAAAGTACCGAACGCTGCCTGCGCCTTGCCCTAAACCCTCATCTAAACGTACGCTAACTTCTGATATAGTGCTGAGGTCAAGCGTGTTACACAGCTCATCGAGGAGGAAGCAACAAAGATCTTCAGCGCTCGCCGAATTTATGGGGAGCATAACTACATCCTCTCTCGGGAAGCAGTAACGCTTTCTGCATTTGCCAACCGTGACTGAGATATCTCCAGCACGGGTGGTCTGTATCTGGACATCTGCATCTCGAGATGCGAGCAGAATCTTATGATCGAGAGCTTCACAGATCTCTGCAGCATCTTTTTTGAGGTCGTCAAAGTCCATTACAAAATCGTGAATCTGCGCGCCGACGATCGTCGCGCTCATTGCATATGTATGTCCGTGCAAGCGCCCGCATTTCGGGTGATCTGGAATGAAATGGCACGCTGAAAATCGGAGGTTTGCCTGCCACCCGTCAAGCTCTATCCACATAGATCGGTCCGTGCTGGCTGCGACGTTTCTTAAATGCTTCATCTTTCGTGTTGCTGCACTTGTCTATTAGTCGAGAAGTATATAAAAGCCGTCTGGCTGCCCATAATGCTTTTTATCCTGCGCGCGCCCTATCAACTAATGAAAAGCCTTGAGAAACGGCGAAAGGACTATTACTACCGGCGGGCGAAGTCAGAAGGATATCGATCACGAGCTTCGTTCAAACTGCTCGAAATTCAAGAACAGTACCACATCATACGACGCGGAGATATGGTCGTTGATTTGGGCGCCGCCCCTGGCGGATGGCTCCAAGTGATCCGCCATTTGGAAGCGTCTGCCATAGCCGTTGATCGACAGCAGATCGCTCCGCTGCAGGGGGTGACGCCTATTCGAGGCGACCTAACTTCCCCAGAAATTGTGACTAAAATACAGGAGATTGTAGATGCTGTAGATGTCGTCATATCGGATGCTGCTCCGAATCTAAGTGGTGCATGGAGCCTAGACCACGCGCGATCAATCGACCTTTCAGCCTGTGCCTTAGAAATCGCCAAATGCGTGCTGAAACCCGGCGGCAATTTCGTGGTTAAAGTTTTCCAAGGGGACCTCTTTGACACATTCACGCGCGAGGTAAGCGCGTGTTTTCAATTTGTCAAAGCGTTCAGCCCGCGAGCATCACGAAAGCAAAGCGCCGAAACATACATAGTAGCTAAGCGCTACAGCCCCTCAGAAGACCGCTTGACCAAGCTGGGTCGTTGAGGATTATGCAACCTGTGGCAAAGTCACGCGGCGGTCCGATCCACAAGTTACTGACGTAAAACTATTTATTCACGTATCGGAAACTACTCGTTGTATTACATCTAAGGACCCGACAAGAGATTCTTTTCCGAAGGACGCACTGACGTCTGCGAGTAATGGCACAAAAAAGCACAACTGGCGTGATGACGAGGCTCTTGCTCATCTATTTGGTGATGACAGTAGCATATGCTTTTTTGCGAATTCCCGTTGGTCAAGCTATGAACTATGTCCTTGGGGGCTTAGTTACCACCCTCTACGTTCCCCTTTTCATCACGATCCTTTTGCTTTCGGTCATCACAGGCTCTTACTCGTCTTTACTGCTAAACCGCTTCGTCGATCAAAAGCAGCTAAAACAGTCTCAAGCAAAGATGAGGGAATTTCAGCAGGTCTACCGTGAGGCCCAACTGGCCGGAGACAAAGGAAAACTAAAAAAGCTCGAGAAAGAACGTGCCGAAGTGATGGAGCTAAGCATGGACGTCCAAGCACAGACTATGAGGCCCATGCCATACATTCTGATCATCTCGCTACCGCTTTTTGGCTGGCTAAGTTACACAATGTCGCAAGCAGGCTCTTGGCCGACCCGCGTGTCAACTATGATCAGTTTACCCTATTTTGGAACACTGCCGTACACTCAAGGTGTCATCCTCGGTTTTCCGGTTTGGCTCATTTGGTACCTAGTTTGCTCACTCGTCTTTACTCAAGTCATCCGCAAGACTTTGGGAATGTGACTACTGGCAACAGGATAGAGCTCAGCAAGTTTCCTGTCAGTTTTCCCGAGCATTGTCGCCGCTGTCTCCGAATGGACCATTTCGATTCCACACTCAACCGCGATTAAGTCGGGCTTTCTCGCTCTCGCAGCTCAAATCGAGCAGCACTCGCTTCACCGTGTCTGCGTCAGCGTCCGTCTTAATCGACGTGCCTGAAAAGTGAGTTCTCGATGCGCGACAACCGATGGCGCGTAGTCCGCTTACGAGCGTTTCAATAGGAACCGGCGGACACTTGAGTTCTCTCAGAAGCTTGTGGTAATCAAAAAACGTTACCGTATCAAGCTCATTTAGGCACCGTGTTATGATTTTCGCGGCCCGCATCTTGGTGCCAAAAACACCAGTCTCAAGGTTCTCAAGAACTTGCTGGCAGAATTTTTGATCGTGTAGAGTCCCAAGCCAGAGAGGTCCAGCCACGGCAACTTTTGCGCCGCAAAACGCACAGTCGGAGCGCAGGGTAGGAAACAGCCCAGAGAGCACATAGCGATTTCCGCAAGCAAAACAGTGGGCTATGAATCCCATCGATCTGACACACGCATTGGCAAGCTCAGCGCCACGATCGAGAAGCAAATAAGCCCGATAGTAGTGCTCGGTTGCGTGTGCGAGGACTGGAGTGGCAGATTTATCATATTTGACAAGCTCTCGAATGATTGTGCCAATGAGTATCCGTATCCCTGTTTCAGCGTGATACTCTGTGTTCATAGGAAGTGCGGAATACCTCCGCACGCCGGCACTAAAATGAGCACCACTTAGAGGGGCCGTGTCCGTCGCGGTCACACAAAGCATCTTGCTGGCTGACCTGCACGCTGCATCGACAAAGGGGGCTGGGGATCCGAACGGATCAACGTCTATCACGTTGAACCTAGCTTCTGACATCAAAGCGTTCGCATCTCGGTGCTCTGCATGGATGTTCTGCTGCAAACTTTTCGCGTTCCTCTTGATCAACTCATAAGCTGCGAGGCTATAATCGTTAACCGTGACCTCGGCCTGCGCCTCGTTCGCAACTCGGAGACCACGTATACCACAACCCGCGAGCGCATCTAGATACGTCAGCCCGCTATCGTCGCGTTGATTATCGGCAAAAGCCTGTATGCAAGCAACGCTTATGTCTCGGCTTAACTCCATTCGTGGATTGTAGAAGACCGGTGCTGATGATGGAGGGTACGACGCGTTTGGATCCAAGCGCGGTACTAAAACAGAAGTTTGGCCTTCAAGAGCGAGCCTCGTTCGCACATCTAGGACTAAGTTTTGTAAATCTTAAGGTTTTTCATACGCCGCGCAATTCGCGCGCGCATTCGCGCGCTGCGCCCAGAAACGCTGAGCGGAAACCGGAAAAACGCGTACTAACGGACCCTCTCGAACTTCCAATGATCGACCAGCGGTGCGGTGGCATCGACGCCGACCTTCGTTGTCGTGCCGTCGCTTCCAGTGCGCGGGTCGAGGGACGATCCACGAACGTTTGGGATAACCATAATATCTAAATCGCCTTTGACGCGGGTGGCAATTGCAAATTCTATGTCGTCAGTGTCATAGACATCAATGTCCTCATCGACCACCACAACGTGTTTCAAGCTCGTGTGAGCCGCAAACGCTGCCATGATCACATTTCTTGCATCCCCCTCAGTCTGTTTCTCTATCTGGATAACAGCGTGCAGATAGTGCCGTCCTCCTGCCGTTAATACTACATTCTTCACCTTTGTCACGTTTTTGCACGCGTTGTAAATCTGCGGCTCATACGGAATGCCCATCAAAAGCGAGTGTTCGACGCCTGCTGGCAATATGGAGTGATAGATGGGGTCTCTAGCTGACACCATTCTCGTTACTTCAATAACCGGTTCAGGTCGAACGACGTCATAAGTACCCGTAAGATCCACAAAAGGACCTTCATTTGTAGTTCTTGTTGGGCTTATTTGTCCCTCCAAGACTATTTCGCTTGGCGGGACAGGGATTCCATTTTCACATTCAATGAGTGTCTGAGCCTTTCCCTTAAGAGCGGCCGCATAGTTGAATTCGAGACCACACGGAACTCTCGTTGTGGTTGCAAATAGCGTGACAGGATCGACGCCTATGGCAACGGCGATGTTCAGAGGCTCGGCTTTTTTTGCAGATGCTTTATGCATCAGATACGTGTGGCGCGGCGGCACAAGCCTCACGGCTAACGAAGTCTTATCGACGACCATCATGCGATGAACTGATGCGTTTATTCTGTGACCATATTTTGCCACTACGATGCCTGCGGTGATGTAGGGTCCGCCATCTCGCTCGAAAAACTTCATTATAGGTAACTTGCTCAAGTCCGGAGTGCGTTCCAAGTCCCACGCAAGGTCTTGCATTACCGTTTTTCCCGTTGCCGCCGTGCTCAAAAGCTTATGCATGAGCCCTCGCTCGTTGACATTGAGCGCTTGGGCGAGTAGCGCGCGCGAAGCCAAGAGGTTTACGATGGCTTGAGAGCCGCCAATGCGTTCGAACAGTACCGGTCCTCGTCCTCGGGCTAAGCGCGGGGCTTGCAACATCGGCGAAACGGGCTTAGTTATGACTTCTAGTTGCCCCGAGTCCTTTAAATGCTGAAGGAAGCGTCTCACTTAGTCACCCCAGCGTCGTGACACCGAATGGTCAAGCTGCAACAGGTCGAGCACCCGGGCAACCAGAGCGTCAATGAGCTCTTCGATCGTAGTCGGACGTGTGTAGAACCCCGGGCTGGCGGGGACTATTAAAGCTCCACATTGCGACAATTTCAGCATGTTGCTCAAATGAATCCCGCTCAACGGCGTTTCGCGCACAACCAATATGAGCCTCCTATGTTCCTTCAAACATACATCTGCCGCACGCGTAACAAGGTTGGAAGAAACGCCGTGTGCGATACTTCCAAGCGTCTTCATGCTGCACGGAATTATCACCATGCCGTTACTAATGTGGGAACCGCTTGCAATAGGCGCAGCGAGGTCCATTTCGTCGTACGTGCGGTTGACTAGCGACGTGATGTAGTTCAAGCTGTAGTCAGTCTCAATGTCTATAAGCTGCTGGCCACTTTTAGTCACAACGAGCTGCGTGCCAACGCCGAGTCGATTCAGAGCCTCCAGCAACCGAACGCCGTACTGCACTCCGCTCGCGCCGGTAATGGCAACTATTATCGTCATTTGAGAGCCTCGATAAGTTCATCAACAAGCGAAAATGATGCATCAACAATCTCTGCGACTTGCCCTTCAGATGCATCGTGGACGTGAATTCCGACAACCACGACGCAGCTCTGCCGCAATTCCTTCGAAATTCGCAAAGCGGCTTCTTTAGCGATAATGTCATCGCGATGATTTGGAACAGTTAACACCGAAGCAAACGACCTCCTGTGAAATCCGCCCAGCGCAACGGCGCCCACGTGCGCTTTTCCCCCCACCAACGTGACGAGCAAGTCTTTTCCCACGCGAGTTGCGTCGACCCTCAAATCTGCTGAGCCCGCGTTCCTCGTCAAAACAACGTGACTACGAGACAAATATCTACTCCCGGCGACAGTTTTTGGCAAATCAAAGGCTTAAGCAAGACGACCGTCAGGCGGCTGCGGCCTCACCACCTCTAATTCTATCGTGCTCTCAGTCTTAAGGCTTTTGGGTTTGTCGCCTGCACGGACGCGACTGTCGAGACTGCTATTAGCGTCCACGCCTCGCAATCGAATGAGTTTCGCGGCCGATCAAGCCGCAGCACGACACGGCTCATCAATCCCTTGTTCGCCTCTTGCGAGTCCCCAAACAAACACAGTTCTCGATGCGCATGACATACCCATTTATCCTAGAAAAGCTCACTGGAACGTCCGGAGGAAGAACATTGTTACTCTTATCGGGCGGTACAGGCAGCCCTAAGCTGCTTCGCGGGCTGCTTTTCTATTGTTCTGGCGCTCAAGTGACCGTCATTGCTAATACTGGAGATGACATCTGGATCTCGGGCAATCTTGTTTGCCCGGACCTTGACACAGTTATCTACACCGCAGCGGGAATTGTGAGCGAACGGTGGTGGGGTATCAACGGGGACACTTTTCGTACCCACGGCAGGCTAGCTAGCTTAGGACACAAAGAAGCGCTCATTATAGGCGAGCTTGATAGAGCTACTCATATTTTCCGCAGCGACCTTCTGCGACGAGGGGCAACACTAACTGATGCAACCCTTGCGATGTGCGCTTCGTTCGAATTATCTACTAGGATCCTCCCTATGACGGACGATTTCGTGCCTACCACGATCGTAACGGACAACGGCGAGATGCACATCCAAGATTTTCTAGTAAGATATCAGCAAGCCCCAAACGTTTCGCAGGTGAGATGCCGGACCGGCAAAACGACCAAAGAAGTAGAAACTGCGCTAGACGAACATCGTTCTGTTGTGATTGGGCCTTCAAATCCGATATCAAGCATAGGGCCTATCCTTGCCGTAAACGGAATGCAACAAGCCCTTAAAGACCGATTTGTCATTGCAGTCAGTCCAATAATACGGGGCGAGCCGATAAGCGGGCCTGCGGGAAAGTTCATGGAATCGCGTGGACTTCCGATTAGCTCTTTAGGGGTTGCAGAGTTCTATAGCGACTTCCTGGACGTCTTGATCGTTGACGGTCGCGACGACATTTCGCAAAGCGATTTGCCAGGCGATATTGAACTGCTCCGCGCGGATACGATTATGTACGGCATAGAGCAAAGCAAAAACCTCGCGACAGAGATCATGCGAATTCTTCCATCCCAAAGTTAAGGTCATCTATTAAGAGCGGAATCGGCGTCTGCAAAGTAAAATTAAATAGCAGCAAAATACAATATTGAACGTCGTATTATGACTTGCCCATTTCAGCGCAGCGAGTGAGTTTTGGTACGCACAGAGGTTTCGTCGTGTCTCAAGTAGCCTTTCAACTGGCCATCGGCGATGTCGAAATCCCGAATCCTTTGGTTCTCGCTTCGATGGCTGGACTAACTAACAGCTCGTTTGTTATATCGAGGAGCGTTGGACTAGCAATTCTCGGTGGATACAACCTTGACGCGCCAACCATCGACGCTGCGAAAGAGCTCGTCAAAAAGGGACGAAGCGAATTTGCTTACGAAGAACCGACACCTGTAATCGAAAACGAGCTCGGAGTCATGAGCACGATCAACATGAAAGCTGGAATCAATGCTCGGTCAACTACCCTGGAGCCACTGATCGCGATCGCCGAGTTGATTCATCAAAAAAGGGCAATTCTCGAACTAAACGCCCACTGCAGGCAGCCTGAAATGGAAGCTGCTGGCGCCGGCCAGTGTCTCACGCGCGATCTCAACAAGCTCAGCGAATGGATACGGGAGATCAAACAAACAGACGTGCCTCTATCGGTCAAGGTACGCGCAGGCGTTGTTGCAGATATAGCGCTCGCAAAGGCTATAGACAAGGCCGGCGCCGACGCGATTCACGTCGACACGATGGATGCTGGACCCGCGTTGGTCAAGAAAATTCGGGATGCCACGGCGCTCAAAATAATCGCAAACAATTCGATCGTGGACTATAGCAGCGCCCACAAGATGTTCTCGATGGGGGCGGATTACGTCTCAGTCGCTCGTGCCGCTGTGGCCGATAACACCGCTGTTGAAGAAATCCTGGCTGAAGTTCAGTCATATCAAGAAGCGGTTGGCTGGTACAATGCCCCAAAACACATTTGCGCTGGAGGAGACTTGCGGGGGTTAGCGTACTGTTGCATGCCCGTAAAGGAGTGTCCACTGGGCTACGTTCTGAAAAGAGCAGGGATCTCTGAGGACAAGTATGTCCAAATCAAGGAGAGCTTCAACACCACAAAGCTAGGAGCGGGACCAGGCACGTGCTTCGGCAGCATGGTGTGGTGCTGCAAAATTACAAGGCCGTGCCCGTGGAGAGATAGCTCTCTGCAGGACCTAGGTTTTTCCGACGTTGACTACATGCAACTCAAAAAGCAACTTGCAGAGAGATTTCTCAGCTGTCGAGACCTCGACTGAGCTTCTCAACATGTACGACCCAGACTTCATAGCCGGTTGTGCCGAGCTAGCAATGTTGCTCGAGGTGTCCGCGACACCAAAGCCGGGCAATGTAGACCGAACGCATGACTTTGAAGACGTAACGTACGAACATTTTCTTGCATCCGCAGTCGGTACTTTTCCTGTGTTTAAAAAAGCAGCGTCAGCTCGGCATGGGATGGGCGGTCTGATTCTCGATGCGGTTCAAGCGAGTACCACCTGGCAGAATGCTGGGAATTGTCACTTTGGGGCGATCCTGCTGCTGATCCCCTTGTGTGCCGCGGCAAGGAAGAGTAGCACGATATCTCAACTCAAGACCAACCTCGTCCGCGTCGTCAAGCAGACTTCGAGCGCTGACGCGATCCGGTTCTATGAATCTTTTCGGAGTGTGCGCGTCCGCGTCGGAGAGCGGCACTATCTTGACGTGAATGACGTGTCCTCAATGGAAGCAATTCAGCAACAAAATCTGACGCTATGGGATATTATGCAAATATCGAGCCCAAACGACACCATAGCAAAGGAATGGACTGAAGGGTTTCCTCGCACCTTTTACGGCGCTGAATTGATGACACACTATGTTGAATCGGGGTTCAGTGTCAAGAATTCAATTGTGCACTTGTTTCTTCAACTCCTCAGCGAGTTCCCCGATACACTCATAGCAAAAAAATTCAGCACAGATGTTGCCCTTGAGATTTCGGCAAAAGCGGCTAACGCGTTAAAAAAGGACTATGCCGATGAGTTCGACAAAGAGCTCATCGCGCGGCACATAAACCCCGGTACGACAGCAGATCTCGTGATTGGATCGTTATTCGTCGTGCTCTTAGGAGGCTTTCGGTACTGATGGAAGTGCAATTTCACGAAGGCATCTCAGAAGTCATAGCAACGACGCGCAATGGCCAGCCCAACGCCGCTCCTATGGGCGTCATAAATCGCGGCTTCCTCTACATTTCCCTTTACAAAGATAGTCACACCTTTTTGAACGTTAAGAAAAACCTTCAGTTGGTTGCCAACTTTGTTGCGGATCCGCTGATTTACGTGAAGACCGCCTTTGAGGACCTCGGTCCTGACTTTTTTTCCCCCGATGAGACGGCGCCTGTCTTAAAGGCAGCGTACGCATGGGTAGAATTTAGGTGCTCTATTCTAGAAAAACCGACTCAAAAAAGCGCCGTAGTAGAGCTCCAGCATGTGAGATCTGTTGTCCTGCAGCGACCAATAATACCTGTGAACAGAGCATTTTGCGCTGTGCTTGAAGCAACAATTCACGCAACACGTTATCAGACTCTTAAAGACCCAGCCTACCTCGAACGAATGACTCACTGTGAGAGCATCGTCACTAAGTGCGGTGGCAGGCGCGAATTTGAAGCATTTGAGCTCCTAAAAAAATATCTTGGACAAGCGATATCTAAGCAGCAGGATTAAAGTCAGAACGGTTGGGGGGCTATGGCAAAAATCGCGTGGGGCATTACGGGGGCTGGACATCATTTACGCGAAACGTTTGATTTGTTCGTCGAGGCAAAGGAAGCCTATCGCGACCGCGTGGCTGTGACTTCATTTGTCTCGCGGGCTGCGGAGGAGGTTGCACGGGTCTACGGCCTTTTTCAATACCTGGATCGAGTTTCACCGGGAGGGTACATGGAGGAGGTCATACTCGAACGCGAACAGGGATGGAGCTACCCAAAGACAGGCCGCTTCTCGCGCGGCATCTATGATGCATTGTTTGTGTCCCCGGCTACGTCCAATACGGTAGCCAAAATAGCCCATGGCATTGCTGATTCACTCATTACTAATGCGGTCGCGCACGCCGTAAAAGGCGGGGTTCTGGTTTTCATCGTTCCTGTCGACATTGAAGGTAACGTTAACAGTCCTGTGCCTTACTTCATAAACAGAGATCTTTGCACTGAGTGCCGAGAATGCGCTCAAGCTTGCCCACACGATGCGATTGACAAGCAAATCGACTACCTCAAATGCAACGGCTGCGGCGTGTGCAAAGACGTGTGCGATTATGACGCGATCCAAGAGGGGACGGTGAACCTTGTCGTCCGCGACATTGACAAGAACAACGTCCGAACCCTAAGAGATTCGGAAGGAATCACGGTTCTTGACAGTCCTCATCAGCTTAAGGAGGCACTTTGGGCAACTATGTGACCCGCACGTCCGTGCCAAACGCCCAACTCGATGTTTTTGATGCGAGCAATTTAACGGCTATTCCTATGATTCAAGACCCGTGCCTTAAATGAATAACTCGCTGACCGGAGACGTGGCGATACGCGGCCGTTCGCTGTAGATCTGCCAGCCTGTATGGCGCGTAGTATGTCCTGCACAGTGACGCCGCTCGCAGCATCTACTTCAGTGTACCCAAAACCGACTGTCTCCACGTTGTGAGAATCACTTCCGCCAGTGACCCCAAGGTTCAGTTTCGCAGCTGAACGAGACGCGAGATAATTAGAGACGCCAAGAAGGCGCCTTGAATTGAACGCTTCGACAGCGTCTATCCTCTTGTTGCGCAAACTACGGATGCCCTTTCTGAATAATTCGAATGGATGAGCCGCCACGACGATCCCATGGCCGTCGTGAGCGCGTTTGCTGGTTTCAGAAGCAGATAGGCCGGCGGGCACAAGCGTGTGATTTCCGAGCGTTATCAAATGACCCTCTGCTGTTGAGATCTCAGCGCCCGGTACTACGATAAGGTTCAGTCCCAGATCCTCGGTAAGCCTCACTGCATCAAAGAAAGATTGCACAGAATTATGATCAGTAATCGCGAGTCCGTCGAGACCGGCTTCTTGCGCCTGCATAAGTATCGCTTCGACTGAGCTGTTTGAGTCAGGAGAAAAATGTGAATGAATGTGCAGATCAAACCTCATACCATCAGTAATTGTGATATAGCATATTAAGAGTATGTTGTTGCAGGTGGAAACCTATCGAACGAGTGCTTGTGGCGACCGGTCGCTGCGCTGAACAAGTCGTTAGAGAGGCTGTAGGCGCAGCCGCAGATGTGTTGGCCCTAGATGTAGACATTGCGGCGCTGATGACACCTTCCCTCTTGAGGAAGGCGTACGTTGAGTTCACGAGACGGCATGGTCACAAGCACGATGTGATCTTGATCCCCGGCGCTGCGAATCCCGCTGACTTTGGGGCGCTTGGTGACGAGCTGAGCGTTAAAATTGCTCTGGGCCCAAAACAAGCCTATGATCTCAGCTTGGTGCTTGCGTCACTCGATCAATCCATGCTCTCACTTAATGAGCCTGCTGACCGTATCATTCGCGAAAAGCGTAGAGACGAAGCCTTGGACCTATTGACGCAGCTAGAAACATCTGCAGCTTATGATTTCAAAATTCGAGACCTAAAAATTGGAGGAAACTCTCGAATGAAGGTGCTCGGAGAGATAATCGACGCTCCAGTTGCAGATGCTAAGCGAATTGCATTGCAGCATATACACAACGGAGCCGATATCATCGACGTCGGCATACCCCTCGGAACTGCGAAGCGCGAGGTGAGCCGCACCTTTGCTGAGGTCAGCGCGGTAACCGACGAGTACAACGTCCCCCTCAGCATTGATAGTGTCGATCCAGAGCTCATCTGCGCTGGAATAGAGTCAGGCGCTGAACTCGTTCTCTCACTTACCGCAGAAAACGCCGCCGAGATCGGACC